>Ga0325414_1003597_pt1 | contig 16155 bp, 9 predicted proteins | sample PopdelMetagenome_8_FD_206183 | JGI IMG/M metagenome (GOLD analysis project Ga0325414, IMG submission 206183) | Populus deltoides microbial communities from Bellville, Georgia, United States - Leaf-PdKOR-R3 | ecosystem: Host-associated > Plants > Phyllosphere > Phylloplane/Leaf | place: USA...
TATTACACCATAGGCTTGATCGTATTTACTACTGTACCTTTTATCAATTTTGTTTTCCTTTGTAGAGCAGGCCTTCCATCGTGTTGCTTGATGACATTTTGAAGAAACCACATTTGTATCTTCTCTTCTAAGAAATACGAGACAAAACACTTAAAACAGTAAAAATCGAACCTGCGTAAAGCAGCCGCTCCCTTTTTTGGTAATTTATGGCTGCACTGGGTAATGCATCACTCTGAGAGCGCTTGTCCAACAGTAAACTTTCTCATGAACTGTCCATTACTAGAGTTGTCTTATAAGTTTTTATGGGAAATAGATAAAGAGAGTTATTCCATTACTTGTGTTATATTATAAGTTTTTATGGGAAATAGATTGAGAGAGTTGAATTAAAACTATATGATAATTGAATTAATTAAAAGAAACTTAAAAAATAAGGGTTATTGTCACATATAAAAGAAGTAACATGCACATATGATTATACAAACAAGTATAACAAGCCACTTATTATGAACGTGAAATCGTGGAAAAAAAATAAAAGGTTATCAGTAGTTAACAAACAATTAGTGGAGAACCCTAAATGGTAAAAGGTAATTGGTAGTTGACATCACTACATAAAAAACAGATTGCAAGGAAGATTATCATCAACAATTTAACAAAAAAACCAAATCACTACATTGCAGTTTTATCAAGTTCTCATGATTTTTCAAACCTAAAACCAATAGGCAATAGCTTGTAGGCGATAGAACGGTAGGCGATAATCATGTAAGCTTGCAATTTCCTTTGTAATCAGTAGGCTTGCAATTTCAATTTCATAAACCAAAAATACCAAAAAGATGCTCCATTATCCAAGAGTTCCAATTCGTGGATGTAATCAGAGTATGAATCACTCTATGAATGTAAGTATTCTTTTTTTATCCTAAGTTATTGAGTTTACTTTACATTCAAGTTGTTTTAATTATTTGATTACTTCTTCAATTCAACTATTATTTGTGTGAAAGTGGATTTAATCATATTAATACTCGTGTAACTCTATAATATAAATTTGGAATTACATGAGTAAATCTAGTACTAAATCCAGAGTTCAAACCAATTAACTTAAAACTTCAATCTTAAATTGCAAAGTCTTCTTAATTGAGGTAGACACAAAAGAACCTATATCAAACAATCAGCTACCATAATGGGAGTGTCAAATTATTTCTTTAGAATTATGGCACAAAGAAATCAAAATTACTAGGAAGTTTAGAAGAGAAAGACGAGTTTATTAATGTTCCTATTGGAACAGAACATGAAATACCAACTTTTCAGGAAATAGAGTTAGAAAAAGAAAAGGAGAGAGATGTATATCTATCATTAGAAGAGAGATATGCACATCTTGAGCAGAGATTAGAGGAAACTAATAGAACCATTGATGAAAAATATCGACACCTTGTTGAAGAAATTGAGTAAAAACATAAAACAAGAATAAAAATTTCTGATGATTATTACAACGAGATTGCAATGATGAATGATAAGTCAACTCATACTATGCTAGAGTCCAATGTTAGAGAAAGATAGACTTGTGAAAGGAATTTAATAGGAAACTTTGAAAGCTTTGAAAGCTTTGAAAGGAACTTAGAAGGAAGTTTTTAAAAACTACATAACTTCAATAAAGTTTCTTGTTAAGAAGTTGTTATAATACTGAAAGATGTTAATCTTAAGTTAGTGCCAAAATAAAGAGTGGAAATGATGAAATAATATTTGACTTTAACATGTGATGATAGAAATAGTTAATAATATATCTAAACATGTGGTAGTTGAAGTAAAAAGCCACACGGATAACAAGAAGGTTAAAGAATAAAACTTTAAGAAAACAGATCCAAAGCTAGCTGGTAAAAAGCTAATTTAACCAAAATAGTTCAACTTAAAAAGTAGCTTCTCATCAGAACCTATAATAAATTTAGAAAAACCTATGGTCATGGAAGAACCTGGAAGTAATTCAAAAGTGAGGATTATAAATTATAAAAATATTTCACCAAGAAACATGGGCTAAAAAATGATACCAAATGATCTAGAGTTTAATACCCTACTAGATAGGATTAATCCAAAATATATTTTAGAGGTAGTTGAACAAGTTTATATTCCAAGGGTTCAACAAATCTATAGATCAACTTATAATCCTTATCCAGACTACAAAGATAGAATATGCCCTTATCCCACCAATTTTAGATTCCTAGACTTTACGTTGTTCAATGGTTAAAGGTCAATATCTGCTCTAAAACACATATCTAGATTCATCCATCAATGTAGAGAAGTTGCTGAGTTTGAATTTTTAAAGTTAAGATTGTTTCTAAATTCATTAATGGGAAGTGCATTCACTTGGTATATTTACCACCAAACTTTGTTTAGAATTGGAATGACATACAAACTATATTCCAGACATACTTTTCTAGGAAAATTGAAACAATACACTGTAGAGATTGTGAAGTAGTATTTAAATAGGTTTATGAAGGCTGGAGAAAAGTGTTGGTCTAGGATTCGTAAACGAGAATTTGTAATGATTGCATAACAAGGTCTAGAATGGGAATTGAGAAAGAAATTAGAAGGGATGGAGTTCAATGATATATACGAGTCGGGGGTAAGAGCTTCTATGTACGAGAGTTTATTGAGAGAGGAAGTAGAGAAAAATGTCCCAATTTATGGAACTTATTATTAAGAAATAGTAGATATATATGTTGCAGAGTTCATAAATGGAGAGCTATTAATTTATGATGCATTAACAAAAAAGAATGGTAAAGCTGTAAGATCTTTGAGGTCAAATGAAGAAAGACATTATTCATTTGACATAAATCAAACTGACAATATTTTTGATTGGTTGTTAGCAAACAAAATGATTAAAATAAAAAGAAAATATAAACAAATGACTGATTAAGAATTGAAAGGGAAGAATTATTATAAATGGCATGGGGTTATTGACCATTCCATAAATAATTATGTAATATTTAGAAATATAATTTAGGATTTGATAGAATCAAAACATGTTAGGTTTCCTAATAAAAATGAAACAATGGGAATTGATGAGAACCCTTTTCCTTTAATCAATACACTATCAACTAATATGATGACTATTGCTAATGATATTTTATTATCTCAAGGTATCACCTTTGTGACTGTTGCAACAAATGAGCTATTTGATGTCTTGGTAGCAGATCAAATACTTAGATTTACAGCAGTGAACAATCACATGATACTAAAGGATTATGTAGATGGTATATGGCTATAAGTCATATTATTGATAAATGTGCAAACTTTAAGAGATTTGTTAGAGGCAGAGTAGTGAAAGAAGTGATAAGCCTCAATAAGGAACATATGTAAATTCTAGAGTGGACAGACTTTAGTGGGCTCCTAAGACCTAGAATGATGCAAGAAAGATGACTAATACTAGTATAAAGGTTGAATATGGATGAAATGACTTATCTAGAAGGAACCTTAGCAAGGAAATGGTCACACAATTACCAGCAGTAATGGTGCTATTAAAAAATATACAACTCATTGCAAAAACCATGTGAAATGATTGTAGTTCAACTATGAAAAAAAGAATTGGCGTCTTGGGGTATATTTATTAAAAGAAACTTACAAAGAGACATGGTTTCCTTATCAGGGTGTGCTCTAGAAAGGCAATCCAGGCCGATTCGTCCTCAAATGGAATCTAATGAGAATAAAAAATAGTTGAAGGATAAGTTGAGGTAAGAAAGAAGTTATCCATAAAATAAATCTTTAAGGAAAAACCTACCATCGAGTTTAAGAGAATGCTGGACTGAGGTCAGATCCAAAGAAAAAAGACGAGCTGATAAAATTTAAAAGAAAAATTGACCAAGAGATGCAATAAGAACTATATAGAAAAGACTACAAAGAAGAAGAGTAAATGTACTTTATAACTACATGAAGAAAAGGAAAGTATTGGATGCTAGAAAGAAAGTTCCAGAGTGTGTCATTAATCATACCAATGATAAGTTAATCATTCAAATGGATGATAAGGACATATATTCACAAATACTAGTGTGTCATATATTTTTTAAAAATATAATAAAGATGATTTATTCACAGATAACATGACAGAATGTAGAAAGGTGACTCTCATCCCTGAGTAGTTTATTAATCACAATACTGAGGTTACAAGATTGGAATGAGATATTGTTGATAGCTATGTAACACCCTATGAAGTGATAACAAAGAAATCTGATCAGGAAGTATACCAACAAGAGATAGTTAGGGGTATTGGAGTTAAGGAAAAGGGTGTTGCAGAGTTTGCAAAAGCTATGGAAGTTTTGCTCGAGAAAATGAATGATAATAAGCCTATGTATGTGAAACCCATGTATTTACGTGCTAAAATTGAAGGAGAGGAAATAGGGAGAGTATTGGTTAATAATGGCACTACTGTGAATATATTGCCTTTGAGTATGTTAAAGGTAATTGAAAAAATAATGGAAGACTTGACACCAACTAGAGTAGAAATAAGTGGGTTCTCTGGAAAAATCTTACAAGCTAAAGGAATGATAGGAGTCAATTTAAAAGTGGGCTCCTTAGTTGCTCTAACAATGTTCTTCGTTGTGGATGCGATCCCAAGTTATAATGTCTTACTTGGAAATGATTGGATTTATGAGAATGGTTGAATTCCCTCAACTCTACATCAGATGTTGTTTCTTTAAAATGTGAGTAAGTTTGAAATTGTGCATGTAGACAATAAGCCATTTGTAAAATGCGCCAACCATTTGGAAGCACAATTTTATATAAGGAAATGAAGTACAATTAGAATTGCATAATCATCACCATTAATAAAAATTGAAGAAATAAAGGACGAGATTTGTGAAATCCTAACAAGACCTTTACGAACTAAAAAGCCTGGAAGGAAGAGGAAGATCTTTCCAATAAGTGAAACAACAACATAAAACAAATCTAGAACAATGGTATTCCGGGCCACTATCTAGAGGTTATTGGCTTACTAGACATAAGAATAGGTATTAAAGGAATAAAAAACAGAAAAAGAGAGAGACATTAGAACGATTAGATTTTAACATGATAAGATGATGATCTTTTTATAGATGAAGAATTTTCTTAAATCTTAGACAGACCAATGGTTAAAAAACACAACAATACCTTAATTTATATCAGACAAACAAACAATGCAACTTACTTTAGGTAAGTTGTATTAGAGGTGATACATCTTCCCTATATAAAATCAATCCTTTTATCCAGACTCTAAGACTATTTAGGATTCATAGTGACCAAAATACTAGGAGACAAATCCATTCCTTTTTACTGATAAAGATTAAGAATTTCTTATTCTTTCTATCCTTCACAATAAAGATCCTACTCGGGAGGATGGTTACCGTGACGTCGTACACGTGTGACATAGGCTATAAAAAAAGATATGTGAGACTATGTATTCATAAACTAATTTTATATTTTTTGGGTTTATTAAAAAAAAAGCCTGGCTCACCTAGGTTACATCGGGTAACCCGAGTTTGATTGAACTAATTACAAGCCCGAGTTTTTGTAATTTGAAACCTAGCTAAGGCCTAAGGTCGCCTAGGCTAACTCGTCGGGCTGAGTTTCATAACTATCTTAGGGTCACCTGTCGGGCTGAGTTTCATAACTATCTTTGAGTTAAAGCAAAGATGAAATGTCCAAAGCAGTGTTATTAAACTCAGTCTGGCCAAATATGGTTAACCCAATGACTTGATAATCTAGAATCTAGTTTCAGTCGGATTTTATATCTAGTTGGGTTGGAAGTGAATATGGTCACCCTGATAAGTTAATGCCTAGTCAAATCCTGAGTGAGACCACATTTCACTTTTTTTCTTAAAAATATTTTTAAAAACAGTGATGTGTGTGTGTATATATATATTATAAGGAAAGTTAAATGGTGCGCGGATTTTATTATAGCTCTACACATAGATTATTATGGATTGTTACAGTGAAATTACCCTTTTACCTTTTAGTGGCTTAAATTTAGGCCTTTGATCGAGGAGTATTTTGGTCTTTTCCTTTGACTTGGTGGTCATTTAAAGATTGTTTTGGGGTGTGTGTGTCTTTTTAAATTTCTCACACAGTAAAATACTCTTTTACCCTTAGAGTCAATAAAATTTAGAGCTGTTGACCATGAGCTTTCTTGGCTTTTCACAATATTCGTAACAATAGAAATACTTCTTTGCTCTCAAGATAAAAAAAAAAAAAAAGAAAGAAAGAAAAAGGATGGGTTGCTGAACAAGGGTATTTCAAGTTTTTCCAATTTTCATGTATAGTAAAATAATGCTTTTAGCCTTAGAAAAGACAAGAAAAAGCTTTGCTTTTGGGGGTATTTTGGTATTTTCATAAGGGTATTTTGTGTAAGTAGGAGGATCATGAGGGTGTTTTGATATTTTCATGTTTTATGTTTTCATAAAAAATTATGCTGGTGCGTGTTTCACAAGCACCAATAAGTTGGCGGCGTCCGTGCCATTCAGGTGGTGTATGGGACGTTGCCGGTTGCTAAATCTAGTCATCCTTCATCTAACTAGATGCGCAACCATGCTCTTTACCACATGATATGGCGCGTGTAGTTTGATAATTGTTGCATTGCCGCTGGTGATAATTTTTTTTTGTTTCTTCTTTTTTTTCTCTCCCACAACAAAAGTGCATAATTGTTCTATTTGTTTGTTGTGTTTCAATTTCAGTCCCCATTCTTTAAATTTCTTATTTTATTCTTATTCCTTTTATAAAAGTTTTATTTTGTTTTTTTTTCATTCAATTACAATTTCTTATATATTTTGTTTTTCCTTTCAGTCCTTACTCTTTTAATTTTTTATTTTGTTTTTATTCCTTTTATAATTTTAGTTCTCCTAAATCTATCCCTATTTTCGGTTATTATTTTAGAATCCATCCTATTTGTTTTGATTTTTGATTTTGGTTCTTTTCTCTTTTATTTGAGTTTTATTTGTTTACAATTTAGCCATTCAATTCTAATTTATGTATATTATGTTTTTCAATTTATTCCTTCTACTTTTGATTTTTTGTTTTTTTTCCCTTGTCTTTTTTTAAAAGTTCTTATAGCTTTTCATAGTAATAATATTTTTTTTTTTAGATTTAATACTAATAATAATAATAACAACAGTATAATGATAGTTAATAGTAATTGTGATTGTGATAGCAGCAGCAACAACAACAACAACAACAACAACAACAACAATAATAATAATAATAATTTTAAATTTTACCCTTTTAATCAAATTTATGGGTTTTTTAATAATGTTTTTTTAAATTTATTAATAATTATATGAACAACGATAATAATGATAATGATAGTGATCACGATAATAATATTAATAACAATTATGATATTACTTATTAATAATAGTAATAATGGTAGAAGCTATAATAATAGTGACAATATTAGTAATGATAATAATAATGATGAGAATAGTAATTGTTATAATAATAATGGTGAAAATTCATCATTCGATGTTATATTTGTTGTGAATTGAGTTTCGTTTCTTTTTCATGGATGATATTTTTGATCTAATATCTTGGATTACTGGTTTGAAAAGTTTATATGGCTTGACTTTCACTAATATTTTTTGCCTTATTTTTTTTTAATTTTGTCGTTCAACATTAGTTTTTTTTTTAAGTCATCCAAGTTTCCTTTAAATCTGTTAAATACACTAATTCATATCGAGTTAGCTCTTAAAGATTTATCGTCTGGCTTACCTAATTCTCAGGTTTGATAAGTTTATCCACCAATATGAAATTTTTTTAGATCTTTTAATTGTTTTTAATTTATTTCTTTTTTATTTCATCATTTAATATTTGATTGGTTGAGAAATGAACTGCATTATTGATTTTTGTTTGTTTTCTAGGGATAATTGTCTCAAATAATATTTAAAATATACGGTAAAAAAGTATTAAAAATATTAAACCTGATATCTTATATTTCAAAATTTCTCAACAAATCACTTAATGATGATTACATACCTGCTTTGATTTTCATTGATGATAGTTTTTAATTTTTTATATTACAAAATATACTATAATACCTTGCTAAAACAATATAGTAATCTACAGGAGCATTGAAATGTTTTTTCAATTCTGTACTCAAATCTTTTTTTTTTCAATTGCATTCTTTTATATCTAACTTGATACCTAATTTGCAAAAATTGTTAGGAGACAAAAAAAAATCCAATAAAAAGGGACAAAAGTATAAAACAAGAAGAAACTCTTGGCCAATATATATAAAATTAGGAGGGGGGAATTCTTTTTCATCCTCGTACTTATCTTTCTACCTTTATAATCCTTATAATTTTTGTAATTTCAAATTTGATTCAAAAGTCCATTTCTTTTACAATTTAGTCCCTGTAAACAAGAGAGAAGAAAGAAAATTGTTGAGTTCTGATTGGAGAGAGAGAAAATTTCAACTATAAAAATAATCAATTTTAGTGTCAATGAGTTTCATTCGACAAGAAAAATTTGATGATAATTGTTCTAGACCTTAACCTTGTCTAAAAAAACAAATCAGGGTTGCGAGGGAAAAATCTTTTCCAATTTGATTTTGTGTTTTCGAACCGTTTTGGATTGATAAATGAGTTTTTAGAGGTTTTACAGGTGTTTTTAGGTAAAAATAAGTTTTTAGCCACAAAACATTTCTAGCTATTATTATGGGAAACTAGACGATGTGTCATCTGTTTATTTTTAAAAAATAAAATAGAAGTGGATGCTTGTCCACCTCTAAAAGAAAAGGAAAATTAAAATGACCCAGGAGCACGAGCCTGGGTTAGAAAGCCCTCATGTCTGACCTTTATTCCAAGGGCTAGACATGTTAGGCATTAAGCCGAGGCTAGGCTAGCGCTCTTACGTTTATTTTTTTGTGATTTGTTTTATATACACTTACTTTTTTTTGTAGGGTTTTCAAGTTTATATTTTTTATTTATTTTTTGTTTTAATTTTTAAAATATTTTTTTTTGTGATTTGAGGAACATTTGATAATAATAATAATGTGACATATAAGAGAAAATATGAATATATAAAAATGAAGAAGTTTAAAACAATTTTGTTTAATTTTATTTCATTGGATATTTGAATTTCTAAACAATGTTTTTTCTACATAAAAAAAAGGAGCTATAACAAAATACACAATCTAGTATATATTTATAACCAAATGAATAATTATATATATATATTCAAATTGTTAAAATATAATTATTGTTTTAAAAAATAATATTAAAATATATTAATCAATACATTTTGCCACATAAAATGTATGAGCAAAAGATTAATTAAGGTATCGTTTAATTACTTACGACTAATTAAAATTAAATAGTTTCACTGAATTAGAAAATTTAAATTATAAATAACTATATCATCTTTTTTTATAGCTAATTTCAATCTTAACCTTTAACATTAGGTTATGTTTTTATTAATTTATTTTTTATTAATTTTATTTTTCATCTCAACAACACTAAGAGCTTAAAAGGCTTTTCTAGTATGAGGTTATATATATATATATATATATATATATATTAGGTCTCTCTTTCATATTTAATAGATTGGATTATTTTTACTTGTTTCCATACCCACTTATAAGTACAATAATTCCTTCATATTTGCTTCTATTTAGTCAATCGAAGGCATGCATGATTATTATATCTATTGTCACTTATTAGGCAATCCATCGAGTGTTATGCTACAAGAAGGGATTTCATGTTAGGCAGCGTTTGTTTTGTAACTGTTTTTATATTTTTGGTGGAACAAACACAACAAAGTATTTAGTAACAAACCAAACTATATTTTATACTGCGGAATCCATTAAAAAATTGAGTTTGAAAATATTTAACTTTGTGCAATAGAGCACTTTTAATTTTTTTATTTAATTATATAACAATTAAAATGGATATTTATAAGAAAGATGATGATTTAAATTCTAAAAAAAAAGTGTGCCTTTATTATAAATTCTCTTTTATTATTCTTTTTTTTTTGTTTTCATAAAAACATATCTTGTTTTTATTTACATTAAATTTTATTGAATAAAAAAGAAGGCAATTAAACAAGTATTTCAAAAAATTATAATCACTTGAAATAATAAGGAAAAGTATATCTCTTAATCAAAACTCCTTTTTCTTATTCACATGTTTTTTTTCCCAAAAAACATGCCTTTATATATATATATATATATATATATATATATATATATATATTCAAATAAAAAAATATCATAATTTTAAAAGCAAATTTCAATATAAAAAACAATTGATAATTTTCACATGATTGTATAAAAAACATAAGAATAATGAATTTGAGAAAAATAAATAAATAATAGATATTTATTCATATTGAATATTCATGAATATTGTTTTTTAAATTATTTCTTATTAGGTTCATATATAATTAGGCAGAAAGTAATTTTTAATATTACCACAAAAAAGCTCTAATATTATTTGAAAAATATATTCTAATTGGATAATTATTTAAATAATATTTTAATAAATTTATTTAAGGATAATATTATTATAAAATATAAGAAAAAATCAAATAAAAAAATCAAATTGGATTAAAAAAAGCACAGAGGTAAAAGAATAGGCCCATGCGCTTGTCCTGAAATTTAAAAGCCTAGGCCCATGAGCCTTTTTTTATTGTCCCTGTAATAGTTTTTAGTAGAATAAATGACATGTTGTTCGCTTCTAATATTTTTTACTCAGTGGTGATGGTTTCGTGACTGAAATGTTAGGATTCAAGTTTTTGCACTCCAAAAACTCAAATATCAAACATTGTTAACCCCAGAACATAAAAAATATCATATGAACCCCTAAGAACCCATTTCTAACTATGAAACACATTTTGATAGTATCAAAAATAAAAATTAAATCAAATAAAAAATTATTGAATTTCGATCTAGTTTTTTCAAGAACTATTAAAGGTTCATCTCTATTGAGTTCTCCTCTTAAAAATACATCTATAGACACCAAAATGATAGTTTTTAATGGATGAAATTTAGCCACATGTGCTTTCTCCATCCTTTTTTTTTTCAATGATTATCTCTCTTCTTTTACAACAATTAAGAACTGAAAAAAAAAATAAAAAAAATCTTATAGATAAAATATAAAAATTAAACAAACAGGACCAAATATAAAAAATGTAAAATTTGATGGACTAAATTGAACTTTCCCATGTCCTTTTGAATTATGTAAGTGGAAAAGGCTCTATTTTCTTATGTTAATTTTGGATCTTGGCCTTTTGATTTTTTAACAATAACCTTAAATTTTATTTCCTAGAATTGATATTTAATTTAATATTAGAATATTCTATAACATATAAGATACACCGAAGTGCATGCAAGTCAAAATAGATCCCAATAGATAAAAAAAATTATCAACTTAACTTTTAAGGATAAAATTTAAAAGAAATAAAATTTAATTACCGAAGTGTAAAAAAAAATTAAGAGCTTATAAGAAAAAAAAATACTGTAAAAAGTGGTGTGAACAACTTTTAATATGAGAGGATTACGGTAAATGAACAATAATATACAAAAAAAAAAAAAAAAACTCCCACGGTTTTAGTTGTAACGTATAATATAATTGTTGTTGACTAATTTTAATTTTTTAGATGAAAGAATAATTTTAATTAAACTATTTGATTAGTTTATTTTGGGTCATGTTCCACTTCTAGCTAAAAACACAGGCCTCCTGGCCATGGGTCTTTTTCCTTTTAATGTTTTCCTAATGCTATTAAACCCAATGTGACCACTAATTCAGCTTAAATCAAGTGAAAGTTAATTTGATATAACTCGGTTAATAGTTGATTTATAAGTGACTGAAACGATTCAATCAAAACCCAATATTACTAAAAAAAAAAAAATTAAAAATAATGTTTTAATATTTTTTTAAAAAAATATTGAAAGGATAACATTTTGAATTGGCCCGGGTAAAACAGGTTTAACCCGCCTAACCCATAACTCAGGTCATGGACTTGACCGGGTTTAATAATATTTTTTGATATATTTTTATTTAATCATATGATAATAAAAATAAACATTCATATGAAAAAAAAATTATAGAGAAATAATGCATTGTTTTTCAAAAAATTGTCTTTTCTAATTCATATTTATTTTTTACAATAAAAATATTGTTTTTATTATAGTTCATTAAATATATATATAAAAAATATTCACAAAAAACTATAATGATTCAAACTAAAAAGAAAAACAAAATTTAATCAATGCCTAACTTTCTTATTCATTCATTTCTTTTTCATTTTGATGAAAAATATTCCTATAAGAATATTTTTTTTAAGTGAAAATTTATAATAACGTGAGCATCTCATACTTATATTTCATAAATTAATTTAATTTAATTCAAATTCTTTTTTTAATAGTAGCATTTCCAAACAATGAAAAATGATGAATTTGAAAAAAAATATAATTTTATAAATTATTTCATATAAAAATTAGTAATTTAAAGAAGGGGGATAAAATCTGAAGAAAAAATAAATTTAAGGGGTGCTTTGAAAATTTAAAGGGTCATTCATGAAAGTCAAAGATGAGAGATAGAGAAAAGAACGTCGGCGCTAAACAAGATATTCATTGACCACACGTGCCTCCTAGGAATAGAGAGGTCATCGAGACGATTTGAAATCTGCCCTGGAAGTTGGTGTTTTGAGTGGTGATGAACACAGAAAATACCCCGACCAAGAATACAAGAAATGACCCAAGCCACCTATCTACAAGGGCAAGTATATAATGTTGAATCAGACCATGTATCCAAATATTTTGACATAATTTGAATTGAAAAGTCTTTGACTTGGTCTTTTGACAATTTAACAAGTTTTGTATCTTTTTTTTTTAGTGGTGAACTTATTTTCTTAAGTCCATATCTCTAAAGTAGCGAGTGATATGTATCTTTAGAGTAGTAAGTTTATTCATGTATGTACCTTTTAGGATTTTACCTGAGAGTGATGAGTGAAACACTATCATTTATTTGTATGTGTTATATGTTCCTTTGCGATTTTCATACCATCCGGTATAAAGTTGGTATCAAAGCTTTGAATTTAAAACCATGTTTTTTCATGGACGTTGTATGCAAGAATCTAAGAGGGAAGTCCATGGTCTTGGAATTGATGAAATGAGAAGGCAACTCTAGGAACATCTTGATCGATTTGAGAATCAAGACTATAAATCGGAGTATGTTAATCCTTTCCTTCAAAGGCAACACAATAATTTTAGTGATGATTCTTCTAATAATAATGATCAAAGGAAGCATCCTTTTTATTATGATATATAAGAGAAAATTCAGCAACAAGTAAGTGATGAAGAAGGTAAAATCTTTATAATTATGGATCTTTTATAGATTGGAATCAACCATCGAAATCCAATAAGGATGAGAAAAATGCTATTAAGGAAAAGATTTCGATATAGAAATCTCAGTCTATAATGAGCCTAAGTATGCTAATGAAATTATTGAGCAACACATTGAGGAAGTGGTTTTAGAAGTGGGTCTTCATAAAGAAAATTATGGAGGATATGCTTCATATATGATGAAGGACAATTCTAGAATTAATGGGGTGAAGTTAATGTTTTTGGACAGAGAAAGAATGAACTTGTCAACGTTTCCGACAACGTTCCAAAAATAAGTTTTATTAGTTCAGAACATAATAAACTGAATAAAGGTGAAGTAGTTGAGTAGTTCTTTCATGATAATTCAAGGAAAATCCATTACATGAAAAGTAATGTAGCTGGTGTTAAAGGATTCCAGTTCAATGCTTACATAAAGGATTGTGGAAGTGTTTTAATTTGACATCCACGGGACCATGAAAAGAATAATATAAACTCGAGGATGAGTTTTTCTCAACCATGAAAACTTGACACGAGCATGTCCACAAAAGGTTCTATTAGTGTTGAGCTACATGAGTTTGAGTCGACAATATAAATGGATGAAGTCTTTGATGATGTTTAATGTCGGCCCATATGCCAACTTTGAGACCAAATTTTCATATCCTCATTACATGAGAAAATAAGCTTACCCTATGAGGTTTTAAAGTTCAAGTGTCATCGTTACATATTATCAATCCATGCATGCATTGGAGTTTTCATAAGAAGTTATGTCTATTTAAATTTTTGAAGTGTCTATTTGTGTTCTTAAAAAGTAAAAAATGTGTGCTTGTTAATATTTATCTAGTTTTATATGTCAAAGTCATTTATTTCGGTTTTAATAATGTTATTTTGGTGTTTCTCTAGACTTGGATGATTGTACCAAGTATATAACGTTGAATCAGACCATGTATCCAGATATTTTGGCATAATTTGAATTGAAAAATCTTTGACTTGATCTTTTGGCAATCTAACAAGTTTTGTAATTTCTTTGTGAGTGATGGACTTATTCCCTTAACTCTATATCTTTAAAGTGGTGAGTGATATGTATCTTTAGAATAATGAGTTTATTCACATTTGTATCTCTTAGATTTTATACTTTAGATGGTAAGTGAAACACTATCATTTGTTTTTGGATGTTACATGTTCCTTTGCAATTTTCGTGCTATCCCGACATTACTATGCATGGTTAATTTATTGAAATCCAGCCCCATTTTTTTCTTTTAGATTTTTGCCTCTATTGACCTCTCCATCAATCTTGTGGAGTGTTGTGTTTGTTCATGTCCTTAGAGAAGGAATGCAATGGTTAATTAATTAGCAAAGAAGGGTGGCCATCTTTTGAACATTTGATTGCTTGGACCTTTTAATTTTGATTTTCTACGTTTTAAACTCTACATCTAATTGATATCTGACTTCCTTCATCTTAAGCCAATGATTTTCAACATGCTTTTAGCTTGTGTCTCATCACCTGTATGCTGGTGGGCTACATCTTTGAGGTGATAGCACTGATGGCTTTAAGTCCTCTATTTTGAGTAGTGCGTTTTCTACTTCTGTTTCAGCCGTTATGGCCTCTTTTCTTGGCTTCTTTTATCCATCTGCAACTAGCTTTTGTTTCCTGTTTTGGCGCTTAAAACATTTAGTCTATTGGCTTCTAATAATAATAAAAATCCTTCTTTTCCTTTTTTTTTGTATTCCTTATTTTTGTAAAGATAAAGAGGATTCCGAACGTTGTCATTTTAACCATAACCTTAAGTAAGTTACTATCAAATTAATCTCTAGTTGACAATTAACTTTCTTGAAAATTACTAGTTTGCACTAGTATCCATTATTGTCTCTAAAATTGAGATGGAAGATAATTTTGTCATATATAACAATAACATCTCCGACAGTTGTTTTAAAACTTTTTTTATGTGAATTTTATAGATGTTCGTAGAGAAAATAACCATGTAGCGGATAATTTCACAAAGTTCATAAAAAAATTAAATTAGTTGTATGGTTAAAATTTTCTTTCATGAATTCATATTTTACTTAATTTGTCTACTTTATTGATTTAACAATGAAGTAAGTTAAGTTTGTTTGGTTGATGTGTAGTTTGTAATATTTTTTAAGTTATTTTTTGTTGCTTTTCTTTTTCTATGTAGCCATGTTTTTATTGGCAAAATGAGTTAATAAAATTTTTGTCTTCCATGAGATAAAATAAAAGGTTACTAGTTGGCATTTTATTGATATAAAAATCAAGTAAAATTTCAGCTTAGTTGATCTTTTTTGAAGAGAAAAAATATCACATTAGTTCTGATTTGTGTAAATTTTGGCAAAACAAAAATTAAAAGTGCATTAGAGAGTCTACAAACAAATAAACTCCTTCTGTTCCAACTCTTCCCTCCCTTAATTCTATAGTTTTATCTTCTTCTTTTCTCTCTTTTTTTTTGTGCATGGAAACAAATAAACTACAAGTTCAAATCTAAGCTACTACTGGTAATCCTACTCATAGGCCCACTAAATCATATGCCTATAATAATAATGATAATAATAATAATAAGTGCTATTAAATTTCATGTATTTTTATTATGTGGGTAGCTCGTTAAGATTGGCATGAAACTTTACACACACACACATAGTTCGTTAATTAAGTGCAAGAGGAGGAAGATTTTTAAGATTGCTTTCACGTATACTACATAATTTTAAATTAATTATAATGTTTTATTCTATTTTTAACTACTCCTAAATAAAAATTAAAGTTTTGTACTTTTATCTATATATAGGAGTGTTTGTAATCCTAAACAATAAAACTG
>Ga0325414_1003598_pt1 | contig 16155 bp, 5 predicted proteins | sample PopdelMetagenome_8_FD_206183 | JGI IMG/M metagenome (GOLD analysis project Ga0325414, IMG submission 206183) | Populus deltoides microbial communities from Bellville, Georgia, United States - Leaf-PdKOR-R3 | ecosystem: Host-associated > Plants > Phyllosphere > Phylloplane/Leaf | place: USA...
CCTACTGATCGTATTTCTCTTCTTTTGGGATTCTATTTACTATCATGTTTGTCTTGTTATTGTTTGGTTCTAGATACTATTTCAGTTGTCTGGCCAAATTATAAATTCCATAACATAAAGCCTTTATTTATATATATATATATATATATATGAGCCCGTTTGGCTCTGCGGCTGCGGCTGCGTTTTTTTTAAAACGCAGTTGCAGCTGTTTGGTTATAAAAAAATTATGGTATACTGTTTACTGGATCCCATCTTTTTTCTGCGTTGGAAACGCAGTATTTGCAAAGCAAGAATTGCTTGCTTTTTTTGTACTGTTCACGTAATTACATTGTTCAATGAACATTGCAATTAACATGAACAGTGCAAAATTGCACTGTTCATGTTAAAAATAGTGAATTTTATACATGATAATATTTTATCTAATTTTATTACACGCTAAAAAATTATGAAAACTGTAGTTATTGTCAGATAAATTTTGTACGTAATGAAATTGTAGATAGTTTAATAGAACAATAAATTTTTTTATATAAAGTATGATTTATTTCATAATGTTACCGCAATAGTTAAATCCACAATATTTAAATTAAAAACCATCAATATTAATTTATATTTTTTTAAATTATTTATAACCTCAATTTCAAAAACATTCTTAACTAAACACATTAAACTACTTTTTCTTCAATCTCAATTTCAACCACAGTTTTAACCAAACACCTATTTTTTCAAAGCAACCACAACTAAAAATACTTTTTATAAACCAATTTTTTTAAACCATAATAATAACAGCTATCGCAATATATATATATAGACACACACATTGCAGCAATGAGGAAGCTAGCTCGTAGACTTGAGCAATGTTTTGATGAACATAAATCGATTTCTGAATTGATTCTGATTCTTTGCTTTTTAATAGACGAAACCGAAGGCTGTGAATAGAACTTAAAAGAAGCACACTTCTGAAATTCAACTTGTACTTGAGATTATTAGGTTTTTCAAAACCCATGCACGCGTAATAAAAACAATAAATTTAATAATTTTTTAGGAGTTTTAAGTTTTTGTTTGATAAATTTAGGGTTATTTAGAATTTATATAAAAATTATTTAAAAATTATATGTTTTTATTTTTTTTTAATAACTACTTGAAGGTTAATGCTTTGCAAACCACAATTCATCTAAATATTCGGTTTCTAACAATAATCTACAAAATCATTAATAAAAAATATCTTAAACTCTTTTAAGAGAGAGAGATTGTTATATCTTTGAGTGCTAGCTTTTTTCTTTTGTTTTTCAGGTATTCTATAACTTAAATAGCTTCTTTTTTTTCAATAATAAAAAAAATAAGAGACATAACATTCTATTTAAAAAATATATAAAAACTATATAAATAACAAAATATTGATTTCTCCCCTGAATAATCTCACATATATTATTTCAGGATAATTTTATAAATTTATTTAATCAAATCTCTACTTGATTTTTCTAAGTTTAGAATTGTAATTCACTGCACAAATTACATTATAGTCTTCAATTTCTAAAACTTATTTACAATCAAGTCACACTTGATTAATCATTCCATTTAAATTTCTGACTAATTGTTCTTATATGTGTGACCCACTAGGTTCTCTAATAAATTGGTCAAATATAAATAGTAATCTTAAATAAAATTGGATTAAATAAATCAAATAAATTAATTTATTATCAATTCAGCAATTGATTAATTTATATTTGAAGATCAAGTACAATATCTAACAACCTATCATGATCCCCCAAATATTAAAATATAAAGTCATGAGTAGTTTGACTTAACCTTTTAGTGATCAGTTTCTTAATGTAATTATTATTCCTTCATCAACAATGTTTCAATTTAGATATTATAGCATGAAGAGTGTCTACAATGTCAAATTATGTTTGTTCTCAACTCCATAGTCATTGATTCTTTGAATAAAATTAAAAACTCTTTTCAAATTTCATTCCACTTTACACCAGGATTTACAATCAATATTATTTTAGAACAGATAAAATATTTTTTCTAATTCACCTAGGATATAAATTATAACGACCCCAACTTTCTATACAATTTACAAATAATTTCCTTCTTTGATAATGTTAGAAACGTGGTAATTTTTTTCTGATGGTAATAACGGTAGACCAGATCAATTTTTTAATCAACTGGTTTATTCCAACAATCTAACATTTCCCTCTACAGTTTATAGTAATAGTTGACTAGTATAATTTTATCCATAATTTTCTCAACCAATTCACTCTATAATTTTAATATTTCCCTTACTGGTTGATCAATCGGTTGACCGATTCCATCGACCGATTAAAATAGTAGCGAATTTAACTGTTCAATTCATCAAATGATCGACCATTTAAACAAAGTCAAATATTTTTGTAATTCTTCTTTTAAACTTTTACCAAGTTATCAATAACTCTCATCATGCTATATTTTTACATTGTAATTATGGTCTAATCATTCTAGACTCATCTCATACCATCATAACCTATGATTCAACTTCACAATTAATATACAAAAGCAAGATATTACACAAATTCATAAGAAAACATCATAAGTATGAATTATATATTAAAATCCCAAATGCAAAAAATAAGGAACATAATATTATAAGATGTACTAAGAAAATCTTATCAGAAGTGATAAATTATTAAAATCTTGATATTAATTACATATCAAATTTTACAATGCATAAGTATTAGTTGCTCAAAATTTCATCATTAATTATCAAAAAAGAACACCATAATCATCTACTCATTCTAGACGAGGAAACGAAGTACCTGGAATTAAATTAATATTAAGTATGAGTCAAATTGAGTAATTAAAATATAAACAATTAAGTAATTCTCATGATAAATTATAAACTTAATTTATTTGTTTAATCATTTATATGATCTTATTAGATCATCTTTCTAAGTCACACTCTTCAAATCATTCTCGTATTATTATAACTAATCAATTTCAAGCATAATATCACAATAACCAGTTAACTAATTTCAGTCTTTTTTACTAGGCAGGCATTCATTTCCATCATTTGACAATCGATTTTACAACCCATAATCGACACTAGTGCTATCACAGAACAACTAGTTCCACAACCCATTACTAGACACTAGTTCTATCACAAGTTAGCTAGTTCCACCGTCCATAACCAACACTAGTTCCATCATAAACAAACTAGTTTCTCATCCTATTACCGGGAAATAAATCCATTATAGGATGGCTAGTTCCTCGGCCCATTACCGAGCATTAGCTCCATTACATGATGGCTAGTTCCTCACATATCAAAAATTAAAAAGAACTTAACATATTTAATAAAAATGTAATGACTTGATTCGTCATAAGGATTAAGGTGTCAAACTCTTATCTAGGACTTGAGCTTGTGGTGTTATTCTTTGTTGCTATCCTAAACCGTTGGCCTCTCTTGTTTCAATAGGAAACATTATCATTGTAAATACAAGAGAGGCCAGCAGTGTAGGATAATATGTTTGCATGATTTTTTTAAATAATATGTTTCTATTTTGTCATTCAACATAAACATACAATTCCATATTCTAAGTTTAATTATTTCACAATAAATATTACATCATAACCAAATTAACATGAACAAATCCATATGTGAAGCTTAATCCATATTACACCAAAAGTACCATCACAACAACTATGGCATCATTTCATGCACAACATCATCTAAATAATAATCCATTTTAATTCTACATAATTATAAGACATTAAATAGATCCAAACACTTCTTCCATTTTCTACCAATTGGCCAACCCCTTTTATCTCATTCCACCATGATTATTTCATCTCATTACAATGTTTTATCATCAAATAAAACCCCATCTACCTCAATTGTTTTAATTTGATTAATTTTGACACTCTCCATAAATCTTTACTAAGAAACCTAATTGATTTTTCTTGGATTTTAATCATAATCAATTAAATTTTGTTCAAATTGATATGAATGGGTTCTAAACACCTTACTTGTTAATAATTTAAACTTCAAAAGCTAACCAATAAAAGTTTATCATTCTTCCCTTATTTATTCCCTTTCGTTATGAGTTTTCCTCTTTATCTTAATTCTTGTTTTAAGATTGTTTAGTTTCTCAACCCCTTCACTATCTTGTCTAATTCTTTAGTTTTTCTCAAAGAATTTCCCTAAATTATCTTTTCTTCTTTTTTATCTCCCTTCTCAATTCTAATTGGTTGTTTATAGAGGAAGAACTAAAATTTTTTATTTTTTCCTTATTTATTCATGATTAATCGGTCGACTAGTTCCTTTCTTAGTCTCCAGTAAATTTTAATTTAATTTTTCATCTTTATTCAAATCCACCTCTATTTTTAAAAAATTTCAAGGTCTTCTACTTTAATTACTTTAATTATCTTAGCTGGGGTTTACATAAATCCTCTTGATTATTTAAATACCTTCATATAGTTTATATTATACTCAATATTTGTCTATTTGTTACCCTTGATTAGAACAACGTGTAGCAGGATCAAAACATAACACTTCTTATATAAGATAACTTGGTGATCTAAATTCTAAGGATTACTTACACAAATGTCACGTAAGCCTTTCCATAAACACAAGTAATCTCTTTATATGTGATTCTTATTCGTGTCAGTTCGGTGTACATTTCATTTAATAAGGACCTATATATTAGTTCTAGGTATCCCTCATACCTCAACTTATGAGAATAACTACTTCATTTCATATAGGAAAGAACATAATATGTATCAATCTCAACAACTCTAATTAATATCAGGTGTTAATAGAGCATTAACTATGAATATTTTAGGAACAATGTTTTGATGTAATAAAAATCTCATAATTACAATAATTTTATAATCTTTTTTGCAAAGAATTTTTGTTCGAATGACTTTAATTTTACTCTAGATATATTAATCAAATATTAGATTTATTAATCAATTATTTGATGAATATTAAAGATAAAGAAGCCTTTATTAATAAATTAAATATATTTACATGAATAAAGTTAATGTTATATGTAATCAACTGATTTGCTATAAGGCCTATACACAAATATTTTTCCACTTGCTCTAAAGTCAATCACTCATGTATCAAACATTATATCGCTCTACTTGACGATAATATTTTTGCTAGGATAATGACATAATAAGAGGATCTACAAGATGCTCTTCAATAGAGACTCGCTCTATCTTTACATCTTGTTTTTCTATGATTCTCTAATCAAATGGAATTGTCTAAGTATATTTTTTTATAATTAGTGAGACCTTGGTTCCTTTTCTTGTCATTGTTATCATATTACAAGGCTATTGGATCAATAATGCTAGGAACCATACCTAGTTTAATAATGAACTTCTTGATCCAACCAACCTCTTTTATCTCCTCGGATATAGAGGTGTGCTCAACTTTAGTTGTAGAATCTATTTTAGTCTCTTATTTGGAACTCTTTCAACTTACATTACTATTATTTAGAGTAAAATATAACTAGATCGGGTTTTTTATTTTCAATATGTGATTAAAAACTAACATCCAAATAACCATAAATTTTTATTTCATCTCTTCCATTAACCAAAAAAGTATTCTTAGTTCTTCTCAAGTACTTAAGAATATTTTTATCTTTTAGTGACCATCATCGGATTAGATTGGTATCTATTTGTTATGATCAAAGCATAAGATACATATGGTTTTGTACATAACATCGTATATATTATGAATTCTATATTCAAAGTACATGGAATCATTTTCATCTTATCTCTATTAATTTATGTTTTAGGGCACATATCATTGGAGAGACATATCATATGCAAAATAAGTAAGTATTCTATTTGGATTCTTCCATGCTAATTATTTTTAGTATCTTGTCTATGTACATAGATTAGGACAATCCAAATAAGCTTTTAGATCTATCTATATAGATCTTTATTCCTAATATATAGGTTATTTATATCATATCTTTCATGGTGAAATTCTTGGTCAACTAGATATTTATTAACTAGAGTAAATGTTATTTCCTATTAATAATATATTGTATATGTAAAATCTTAAAAAAAATGACTGCACTCCCACTAACCTTTTTATCAACGCAAGTCTCATTTATATTTTTGATAAAATAAAAAAAAATATTATCTCATCAAAATGGATATTTCAACACCTCAAAACTTGTTTATGTTCATAAATAGATTTTTATAGCTTGCATATTTATTGGTAATTTTTTTAGATTCAAAACTTTCAAGTTATGTCACATACACATCTTCTTAAAGATTCTCATTCAGGAATATATTTTTAACATTCATTTACCAAATTTCATAATCATGGTATATAGTTATAACAAGTAAATTCCTTATGGATTTTAACATAGTTACTGACAATAAGGTTTTATCAAAGTAAACCTATTTATCTTTGTTTACAACCTTTGGTAACTAGTTATTCTTGTATGTTTATACATTGCCTTCCAGGTTAGCCTTTCTCTTAAAGACCCCTTTACATCCAAAAGGTTTTATCCATATAGGTGGATCAACTAAAGTACATGCCTGGTTGATGTATATGGAATCCATTTAGATTTTATGATCTCAAGTTATTTCTTAGAATCAATGTCAAATATTGATTTCATGTAATTGGTAGGCTCATCAAGTATGAGTAACTCCTTATTTTTAGCTTCCATGAGAAGTCCATATCTTATTGGTGGATGATGTGCCCTATCAGATTTACAGAGTTCTTATGTTTCTTGAGTTTCAGGCTAAACATCCAATGTTATAGTTTCATGCTCAAGTTCAATTTGGATGTAAGTTTGTGGTTTTTGAACTTCATCAAGTTCTATTTTCCTCCCACTTCTCTTTTTAAGAACATAATCTTTTTTTAGAAATTTAGTATGTTTTGAGACAAACATTTTTGCTCAATAGGGTGATATAAATAATATCAAATAGTTTTTTTTTATACCTACAAAATTATATTTATCTAACTTTTAACTTTTAACTTTTTAGATACAATATGCTTCATATAAACATCACATCTTAAATTTTTAAGTATGATAGGATTGGTCTCCTACCATTCCATATCTCTTACCATTCTCTTTTAGATAATCTTGAAAATCTTAGTTGAAGTATTCACAATCCTGATCCGATCGAAGTATATTAATACTCTTTCCAGTTTGTTTTTTAATTTTATTTTTAAATTCTTTAGACTTTTTAAATGATTCAAACTTTTATCAAATACACATAATCATATCCAATATGGTTATCAATGATGAAACATGTATATCTAACTATGGCATGAATTGTTATTGGTCCAAATACATCTGCATGTATTATATGGTCATCAATGATGAAACATGTATATCTAATTATAGCATAAATTGTTATTAGTCCAAATACATCTACATGTATTAAACCTAATAATTTATAAGATCTTTCACTCTTTCAGTAAATAATGTTTTAGTCATCTTACCTAATATACAAGCTTTACAAATTTCATATGGTTCATAATCAAAATGATCAAATATCTTTCTTTATATAATTTAGTCATTCTTGTTTTATTGATATGATCTAGTATACAATGTCATAAATAATATGAGTATTGATTATCTAATTTGTTCTTTTGGAAATTTATATTAAACCTGGGTGTTTTAAGATCAAATATATATAAACCATTTGTATAAGTATAAGATCCATAATAAACATCATTATTGTTGCTTACACATAGGTTTATTTTGCTTTTATTCAATAAATTAAACACACCTTAAATAAAAGCTTCAATAAGCTTCTTAGCCTTCATGGTTGTAAAATAATCTTTACAGTTCCTTTTATAGTAGCCTTCCTTTCCACAATGATGACAAGTTCCTTTGTCATTTTTTATTCCCTAAATAGGATTTTATACTTGAATTGCAAGACCAAGTTAGCGTTTGACCATGACAAATCCTAATTGGCCCAATTTCTTAAAATAGTCAATCATCCTCAACACAAAGGTGTACAACGAGGAACCCTCTGTCATCTTACAATGAAATAATTTCTTAAAGGTCTTATACCTCTTAGACCTACTAGCGACATCAAATAAATCTATGAGATGCATAATTATTATATGGTCATCCATATTCTCTTGAATTTCAAGTGACATACAGGCTAACATCACACATTTAACTTGTTCATCGTCATCAATATGACATTGATATTCAGCTCCTTTCTTCGTTATCAGTGTCCTCATTAATGATAGGAGGAATCAGATTTTTAAGAACATATAACTTTTTTTTATTTGAGAACAGTTCACATGTTTCGATACCAATTCAAAAGGTTTGATTTGGTCAATTGGTTAGTATCAAATATATTAAGTAGGGATATATATATTTTTACTCATGGTAATCTATCAACCTATTCATGTAAAGATAAGGAGTATTGGTTTCATGCATAAATATTTATAACCAAATTTAGATAAGGTCTTTAATCATAATTTGGTCTAGCATTATCTTCCTGCAAACTAATAGCTCTCACTATTAATTCATGAAATCTCGTTTAGATCTCTTAATGGGTTAGGATCCTATTTAATTTATATGACCTAGCTGAAGTAACTCAAAAAATCAAAATAAATTAAATTAGGTAGATAAAATAACTTATCAATCATATTTTTATATGATTCCTAGATTAGTTAGGTGACAACTCTGTGTAGAAACATATCATATATATTTCACCTAACTATTACATTTAATCTTATATGATCATAAGTATCTCCTCTAAATCATATAAATTAGTTAAGTAGGACCCAATTTTATAACATTAAACATATTCGATTAACAGTAATTTTGAACAGCACAACAAGTTATCCATGAATAAAATTTTGGTTTCATGCATATAAAATTAAAAAGCAATATATCATGTTCTCATCATGTACTTAATGTATTTATAAGGTATTTATTATTTTAATTTAGTCTCATTCTATGGAATTAGTGATAACAATTATATATAAACATACACTCCTAGCATGTTATTTTATTTGGATGATGATGGACATATATAAACTAACTCCCTTGAACCATCGAAAAGGAATTAGATCGTCTAATCATTGGTAGCCATTGCAAATATTCATAAGTCTTTTACGAGCATCATGGTTGTAGCCTTTTTCGTCGTTCTTTCTTCGTCATGGATTAAAAAATAGATTATCCTATCTAAATTCCTACCTTTCTAAATTACATAAAATTTATATAATTGTATAAGAAACCTCGAATTACATTCAAGAGGAATTAGATGAGAAAAAACTTGTACAACCAAGAAGAAAAATGGAGAAAAGGCAGGTTACACAAGCCCTATTTCATATTACAATCATTCAACGATTAAAATATACGATCACTTTTATCTTTAAATGTCCATAACCATCCATCATGCATAATAACAAATTAATGTGCATAAATAAATATATTGCATGCTTCATTTCTAATATTAGCTTTATGTGAAATTTTAAAATAATATTCTTATACTTAAAAATATTAAATCAAATCCAACTTGATAATTTCCCAAACATAATAAATTTCATTCAATACAAATTTCTTGAAAAACTATTTCTCAAAATTTAATAAGAAAAATAATCATATTAAAATTTTTTTTAACTTCCTAAATTATTTTAGGAACAATTAAATAAAATTTTCCGGATTAAAAAACTATCTTTATTTTAGAAAAAAACATTTTTCTAAGCATTATATAATTAAATATTTTAATTAAATCATAATCGATATCACAAAAGTTAAATTCATGAATTAAACACTTTAATTCAATTATAATCCAATTAGAAAAATAATTATACAATAAATTTAATTTGGATTTCAACTTTAAAATATAAAATCAATAATTTATATATGGAGATGCAAAATTGTAATTCTTCCTAAATATATTATAATAAAATATAAGTTACAGGTGCAAATTCATAAATTACATTCTAAAAACTCTACTGTAATTAGGTCAAAGATATAAAAATAAATTTGAAATTTAGCACACTAACACTCTAATGTAATTAAGTATAAAGTGTAGTGGTAGAATTGTAGTTATACCCAAGAACCATAAAGAAGGCTCTAGAGGTAGAATTATAATTTTCTCCTTTATCTCTTCTTTCTCCTTTGAGTTGTTCTTAGTAGTGAGAACATTGTCCATTGCCGAAGCAACCCCAGGAACAACAACAATGGTTGCCGCTATACTGCCCAACACTGCCCATAAGCGCTATGCGCGGTAACACCCATAACAATTTCTTTTTTTTCAATGAGTATTCCGACCAAATCTTGAAAAATCCAGCCAAATTTAATCAAAACAATAACCAAAAAACTTTTTTTTGTTGAAAAGATTCAGGAGAGAGAAAATATTTTTTGGGAAAATTACTTTGAACATAAATTAATTCACAATTAATGTCAATAACAATTAAAACATGCAATCAACAACCCTAATTGTTTAACAATGGCTTCATTACCACGGTTGGATTTCTCGAAACATATACATGCAGCAAAAATAATAAATTTAATAATTGTTTAGGAGTCCTAAGATTTCATTTGATAGATCTAGGGTTGTTTAAGGTTGATACGAAGATTACGTGAAGATAAGATGTTTTTTATGGCTTTAAGTAATTGCTTCAAGGATGGGTTGTTATAAGCCACAAGTCATCTACGTGTCCAACCTCCAATGGTAATCCACACAAACCACCAATGAAAAATCTTTTGAACTCTTTTATGAGAGGTGGATTTATATGCCTTTGAGTAATTACTCTTTTTTTTTTTGTGTGTTTTCTAGGTGTTTTGTAACTTACATAGTTTTGCTCTTTGTTCAAGAGTATAAAAAATAAGACATAAAATTCTATTTATAGGAAAACTTGAAAACCCTATAAATGATAAAATATCAATTTGCCTCCTGAACAATTTTACATATATTATTTTAGAATAATTTTAAAAATTTATTCAACCAAGTCTCTACTTGATTTCCCTAGGTCTATAATTGTAATTCCTTATAAAAATTACATTTTAATCCTTCATTTATAAAACTTATTTATAATCAAACCATACTTCATTAATCATTCTATTTTAATTTCTGACTAATGCTTCTTATGTATATATCTATTAGGTTCCCTAATAAATTGGTCCAAATATAAATCACAATCTTAAATAAAATAGGATTAAATAAATTAATTTATTATTAATTCAACAATTGATTTATTTATATTTGAAGATCAAGTACAATGTCTAGTAACCTGTTATAATACCTCAAATATTAGGAAAATCATAAGCGGTTTGACTTAATTTTTTTTTACTCCTAATTTAATTCTTTCATATTAAGTTGAATTGAGATTGAATTTGATGTTTAATGTTAGTTGACTTTATATGGGGCTCTCACAATTTTATCTTATATGGGGCTCTCACAATTTTATCTATGTTTCCCTACTCAATCTTTGGTTGGAATCAACAAATTTATTATCATTTATTAGCACATATAATTAATTAAAAAAAACTCATACAAATGGTCATGTTAATAAACCATAACCACAATAATAATAATAATAATAATAATCATCCATATGAATGTAATAAAGCAACAAATGCCAATTAACTGGCTACGAAGCAAATGCACAAGGTTTTCTCTACTTCAAACCGGGAAATTCTCATAAATTCTCCTTTTATGTTCCAAATTTTGTCTCTTGGGTCTCTTCTTGATATTTCAACTACAATACCTGACATGAATATCTCATCCTAATCCTAAGAAATAAGGTAAAATGGTGGAACTCCTTTCCAGTAGAAGATAAAAATTCCAAACTTATTGTTATAAAATGGTTACAACAACACCAAAATGCTCTAATTAGAGACTTAAATTCTTAGTTCAAATTCCTAGCATGAAGATCTCATGGTTATGCTATTTTTGGCTTAGCACAATCTAAGGAAAAGTATTTCCAAATCACGAAATAACTCCTACAAAGCACCAAAGACAATGATTCATCTTTATCTTCATCATCCTCAGGTTCTATAATTGGCCTAGCAGATGACAATGAAGATGATTGTTATGGTATCGTCCCCTATACAAACATCTTAGGCAGTCAATGCCTCAATAATAAAAAAAGTATTTTAAGAGGCCCAAAATATTTTGGCATATTTTATTTCTTAATCAAGATCCTCTAAACCACTAGACCCAAACCATCAGGCTCATCTCTTCTTGTCGACACAAATGATTAAAATAGTTAGCTACCACTTCAACTTTTCAAAAATTGATCCCCCACCTGCATAAATGACAAACAATTTTTAGTGGTAATTGGCATACAAGTTTTTTAACTTTTCAAAAATCAAATTATTGGTTTACAAAATTTTCAAAGAAAATAATCTTATTTTGTTTTATATAAAAGGACTTCTCTTAGGCTTTGAAGGCAAAACTTCACAAAATACTTTTTTAGTAGAAGGCATCAAATACTTATCCCCTTGTAACATATTCAAATTTTCTTGAATCCTTTTGTATTACTATCTTATATCCTGTAAAAAGATCCATATTTCTTGGATCCAAACCTCTACAACATTATCTTATGTATTAGTTTCAATATAAACTTAAGTAAGGTTCCTTTCAATATATCTCTTATTTAAATTTCTGAACTTTTATCTTTTGCAAACTTAAGTATGTTCTTGTTAAAGAATCTTGTTATTATTAGACTTGCCTTTTCATTCACATCAGAAATTTATATGTTATGTTTTAAAATCAAGTATATCAACTAGAAACTTGTGATAATATATATATATATATATATATATATATATATGTTAGATAGATTGTGATTTAATAAATTTTGGTATTTGTTGATGATTTTTTCAAATCGTCATGGGATGATACTTAAATCATTCATTTTATTACTTGTTACGATTTATACACTTGCAATTTTGACCAATAAATATATAATTAATCAACCCCAAACACTATTCTTCAACCTCTTTTTTGGAGAATTTTAAGAACCAAAAGTTGATGGATTTCCCCTACTAATAGCTTCGATTATTTACCATAAAACCAATATTAAACATGAATATTTTTGGATTTAAATCATGTGACTTTTGAAAAAAACATGTTTGTGTATTGTTGAAAGAGTTATGAAAAATCTTATCAGATTTTTCCTTCCATGTGTTAAAATCTTGTTAGTTATGAACTGAACAAAGCAATATGTTAAAATAAATAATTCTTTATAGACCAAATCCAAGTCTAAATTTGAATCGGGAAAAAATAATATTTTATAACTAAAAACATTATTTTAAAATAAACTCAAACTCATGCTTAGGCCAAGCCTGAGCCAAGCCAACGCGCGGGTGTGGGTTTAAATTCAAAACTCATTTTAAATATGATATTTTTTTTCTATAAGCTTGGGTGTCTTTCTTATCCAATTTTAATTGAGTTCTTTTAAAGACTTTAAAGTTTCACTAAAACAAGATTTTTTTAAATTAATTTTTTATTTATTATAATTTTTTAAAATTATATTAAAAATTAAATTTCAACAAAATCTTACTCACATACTGAGTGGATAATATTTCTAATTTTCTTATAAATAGTTGGTCGGTAAGATCACGTCTTTTCATCCATGTCATTTTTGAGTTGAACAAAAACTTGGCAGTAAAAAGCTAAAACAAGACAGAGAGGAATGAATAGCTATGTTCCTTCTTGCGCCCTTCAAAGTCTTGTCATGGGTTAAACCCATCTTCATCATCGTCAATCCAATATTTTTACTGCATGGTTTAGATCCGTCCTAAAGTCAATGATAAATTATGAATGAGTTAGTAGATCGTTAATTAAATTACTCAATTGATTTTTATGAATAAATTTAAATATATACAGACACATTTATTTTTATTTTAACTGCCGTACATTACGACCGACAACCCAGGAAAAAATCTTCGACCGACAAGTTGCCCCATGAATTTTTGGGCCCCTCCCCTTCTCGCTTTGGGAGATTCCGCGGTTCACTTTTCACCAAAGCAATCGCTATCGCCAGCTGTCTACAGAACGATTGCGACCTGGAAACAACACCAAATCAAATCAAACCCGGCCCCACTTGGGTCCACGCTGAAATGTGAAAGGACGTTCCTCACCCCCACCGTCACATGCATCGCCACGTGGCACGCTTCGATTTGAGAAATCATGGTGATCATGATAGCGTCTTCTATGGTGTAAATCATTCATTAACCACATGGTTACACGTGTTTTTTCTTGCGTTTTCCGTTGTTTGTGTACTAACCACGGCGTTCGGCATCGAGTCAATAAGATAAAATATATCATAGCACCTTCTGGTGCTTACTTAATTAAAACAAAATAGGATATTTAATTAAAAAAAATAACAATATACACTCCAGGGCTTGTTGTGTTATTTAATTAAACTAAAGTAGGACGTGCAACAAGTGTAAAAATAACTTCTTCACATCCGGAGTGCAGAGATGAGTAGAAAAACTAAAAAACTAATTAAATTAAGAAAAATAAAAAAAAATAATTAAAAAAATCAAATTGTTAAAAAAACCCGATTAAAATTTTAAAAATTGACCGGTTCGATTTTATAAGCCTGAAACAGAAAAAACTACAAAAATCGAACCCGAACAAAAAAAATCCGGAAAAGACCAAGTTAAACTGAAAAAACCGAGTCAAACCAAAAAACCAAGCAAAACCAGAAAAAACCGAGTCAAACTGAAAAAACCGAGCCAAACCGGTTTGAACTGGTTTTTCTCCAAAAAACCAAACCGGACCAAACCAAACCAGGTCGGTTTGAATTGGTTTCGGTTTTTAAAAAAATCGATTTGGTTATTTTTTTTATAAAAACCAAACTGAACCGAAAATAATTACCCCTACTTGAGTGATATTTTTATCTTCCATGAGATAATAATTTCTTCTCCTTCTTCTTTTATCATGCCAGAGAACAATTAGCTAGATTATGAGAAATTAAGATGATTTTTTACTATATATTATGTGAATATATTTAACAACTCATAATCACTTGGTTATTACAAAAACAAATTGTATTTATTGATTTTTTTTTTTAAGCAGCTAGCAATGTGCTTTTTTAGCCATGATTGTATAAATAACATTAGGAACTAGAATAGTTATGGGGAAATTATTTATCTTATGGTTGGCGATTTTGAAAGGTGAGCAGAAGAAGAAGAAGAAGAAGTTACCATCCACCACGTAGCTTTTCCCATGATGTAATCATTCAGGTCGTAAAATCAATAAAAGTCGTGTTTTGTGAAAGCGAAGTCTTCTTTAAAGTCTAGCACGACCCCTAACCCATGTGTGTCATGGTGCTGTAAAAATAAAATAAAATTCAATACCACACTAACCATGCAGGTGCAAGCCAGCTGGCACATCTCGAACATGTGTCGGTTTGTTTTTTTCAAAAAGATATTTTTTAAAAAATTATATTATTTCAATGATTTTAGATTATTTTAATGAATGGCATGGTATAGATCAATCTAGGAGTGAAGGACTTTAGAATAAAATTTAATTATCTACACCATTTTCTGTTTTGGTCATTATTACATTATTTATCTGGGATTTTTAAAAATTAAGAAATGCTATATCTTTAAAAATAAGATTGTCTCTTTTTTTTCAAAATATATATCATTAAATAATTTACATGATGCTACTAGTTAATACCATCAATTTTTTCATCAATTTTTTTTTATAATGAATCATAAAATAAATATCAATATTACCAACAAAATCATTATTAAACAACAACCATAATAATAACATGTATACTGAAGCTATATATATATATATATATATATATATATATATATATATATAACACGTGTCATCCTTGTAGTAAAGTTTATTATATATAAAACTAGAAAAAACAAGAAAGAAGAAATTTACGAGACGTGTCATCGATAATTTAACAAGCTGCAGCATAGGTCATTGGAGCATTGTTTAAAAGTATAGCTGTAGTTGTTTTTAAAAATATATTTAATTTTTTAAAAATTATTTTTGATATTAATAATTAAAACATTATTAATTATAAATAAAAATATTTTTGAAATATAAAAATTTTAATAAAAAATCAGAGGAAGAAACAAAAAGACACTTGCAGGCTTTAAAAACACATGATTGTAAAAGCAGAAGGTAGCATGGGAACACGTGTTTTGCTTAATAAATCATTCATGGTTAAGCTTTGGATAATTATTGTTC
>Ga0325414_1003603_pt1 | contig 16149 bp, 14 predicted proteins | sample PopdelMetagenome_8_FD_206183 | JGI IMG/M metagenome (GOLD analysis project Ga0325414, IMG submission 206183) | Populus deltoides microbial communities from Bellville, Georgia, United States - Leaf-PdKOR-R3 | ecosystem: Host-associated > Plants > Phyllosphere > Phylloplane/Leaf | place: USA...
TTTAATTTGTAAGATTTGTTCCTCATTATTTTAATAAACTTGAGAAAAATAAAATATTAATAAGTTATTTTCCAGCTCATTTTCCATGACATAACCAAACACTGGAAAGTGTTTTCCAACTTATTTTTCATTACACTACCAAACATCAGAAATTAATTCACTTTTCCGGAATTCACTTTCCAAAAAAAACTACTTTCTAGCAAACAAACGGGGCCTAAATAGTTTTTTTTTCCAATTCCATCTCCTATTTTTTTTTCTATCAATTGAAACCCTTTTTGTTTTTTTAATCAATCTTATCATTTAACATTTGATTGATTTGTAATTGGTTTTTCAAATTTATTTTAGTTTACTTTCTGTGAGGGTATTGCAATCTTAGACAAATATCCTAATATTTTATTAGTACTCAATTTTGTGAGCTTTTATTTTTGTTATTATACCTTTAAGTAAAAAATAGTTTAAAAAGATAAAGTTTTTAAATCTAGAGGAGTCCATGATCCGAATGCAGGTTTTACAGGTGAAGCCCAGATCAATCTAATATATCAACATTTCAATATTAAAAAAAATATCATCTTGAATTTTTTTTTGTTAAAGCCAAACTACATTCTTTTATAATCATTCAAGTTATTTTTAGACCCGTAAAGTCAAATGAATGTAATTCTTATAAGGATAACTCTAAATTAGGGTTGTGCAAGGAATCAAATCAGAATAATATAAAGTTGACCTGCTGAGTTACTTTTAATAGCAATTCCAAAACAAATTCTGGGACTAAACATTTTTTTAGGTTTAAATATTTTTAATCCAACCTGTAGCACGGTTTAAAAACTAGTCTTCTCTAAAAAGGTTGCCCAAATCATGTCCAACCAACAATAGCGGAATTATGGAGCACATAAAAGATACAAGTGAAGACAGTTCTTCCAATAAGTCGGATTTAGCTGAAGATTTGAGAGGTGGATCACATTAGCGATGGTTACTTGGAAAAATGATTTACTGCCAACAATTGAAGTCCGTCGAACCCTAAACCCTGCTTTATTGAGAGCACAAATTAGCGAATGGAGGCCTTTTAGTGTTATGGGCCAGAAAGTAAAGGATTAGGCTGAAGTCCACTTAGCAACAAACCAAGGCCCAGAATGGATAGCTCATGGTAGATTGCAATGGATACAAGGTGGGCTTCTAGGGATGTTAATTTGTACAGAGAGGGCCTTTTTGCAATGGATACAAGGTGGAGGAGATTCAAGAGATCTTCGAGCTGCATGAAACAGTATATTCCCTCTCAGCACAACAAGCTTAGAAATTATATCCAAAGGCTAGAAGAAGAAGAAGAAGCAGCAGCTAGCAGTGGTGCAGACTGCAGAGTCCAAAGGCTAGCGAGGGGCATAAGTAAGAACTGGTGCGACTACATAGATAAATGGAAAGTGGTCAGCGGATCTCCTTGACATTTGCAGTGCATCTTGCGACCGCGGTTTAATATTTTTTTTTCATTAAATTTTACTTCTTCTTTATTGTAAATTATTTTCATATAACGATGTTAAAATAATTTAAAAAAATAATAATAAAATATTATTTGAATATATTTATTAAAAAACATTTTTTTTTTTAAAAAAAAAACGCTAATACTAATCATTTTAGTATGATCTTGGCACCTATTAGTTTGGTCTTGTCTGAATGTAATAACCTCTCTCTCTCTCCCCGTCCCTCCCATTCTTCTACTACCAAAATCAATCGCACAAAAGGAAAGGAGAAAACAAAAAGAAGAGAGATTTGGGTGTTTTCTGACTGTGGTTAGATCAGATCGAAAGCTGAGGCAGAAGCCTATTTTACTCCATAATTATCTCTAGATTAGTTTGGATTATATTAGATTTTTTCAATAAATTGAAAGAAATATCCATCCATCCTTTTATCTATCTATGGCATATAGAAGAAGGCAGCAGCAGGAGGAGGAGGAGACATCAAGCACAAGCAGCAGAAGCAGAGGCAGGCCATCTCCAATCAGGACGACAGCATCATCTTCTTCTTTTTCATTGGACGAAGAGGATTGGATTTATGAAGATGCTGATTATAACAACAACAATAATATTAATATTGAGAATAAGAGTAATTCCACCTCTCTGGCTACCAAAGCCATTAGAGCTTCTTCCGCTGCCCACAGAGACTCCTCTCTCTCTTCTGCTTACGCCTTCACTAATCACCCCTCCCCCTCATCTAATCCTTCCAATTTTAATTCTTCTTCTACCAAGGTAATTATCTACATTTTTTTTACTGCTCTTACTTTCCTGCAGATCCAATACTGTCTTACTCGTTTTTCACTGCTAATTGCTATAAAGCAATTTACTTTCTACTTCATTTTCTTGATATTGAAATGGGTTTGGGTTTCTGTAGGAGGAGGAACCGAACAAGGCCTATTATCACGAGTACACATCTATGAAAACATTGAAAGAAACGCAGCAGCAGCAGCAGCAGCAGCAAGGGTTTTGGGGTACTCTTGCTAGAAAAGCTAAATCCATTCTTGATGATGATTTCAATACTAGTACCTACAATGCTGCTACTTCTTCCTCTCCTCAAAAGCAACAAATGGATTCAGGTACTGACAGGACTACTACTTGGCAACACCATGTCCCCGACACCACAACTAAGTCCAAGGTTGGATATCCTAGCTTGCCTTTTCTTTTCTTTTCTTTTCCCTCAATACATACGTACCCAATTGAAAGTTCTTAGCTTTGGCAAAATCCAGTGGTTTTTTGTTACTCTTTTGATATGCCAAAAAACCCGGAAATTGAACTTGAATTTCATGCTCCTTTTTATCTTTTTTGGGCCAAGTGAGTGTTTTCTTATCAGCCGAAGTGAACCTATTAGATGTGATGTTATTGCAGTACCAGAACCCCTACCCCCCTCGTGAGACCCATGGGAAGATGGATAGTCCTGTATTACAAAAGGGACTCAACGCGATCTCATCTTCCCTGAATTATATTGGTAATGCTGTCGAGGTGGGCCTCCCAGTTCGAATTTTTTGCTCAAATTACCCCAGGATTCCTTTGATTGCACTAATGCTGTTTCCCTTCTTTCAGGAAGGTCTGACAAGAGTGGAGAACCGGACTGCAGACATTATCCAAGAAACTCGTAAGCATATTCAGAAAAAGCCTAATGGTGCTGCTGCACGGAATCAGGCAACCTATAGGAGTAGCATGTGGCAACAACCTCAAATGGAGACCAGTAGACAACAACCCCAGAAAGAAACTGACCAAGAACTCCAACTGAAGGCATCTCGCGACGTAAGGTGGCAGCTGTGCTACTGGTTCTTATATAATGGAAGTATAATTGCATGTGTGGTTGCCCTAAACTTGTGCAGCTTTTGGTTAAAAACCACCCTGCTTGATTACCATTTATACATAGTACAAAGCATCGTCAATTTCTTTAAGGCAGAGCCAGCTTATTGACTTGCATTTTTAATCAGTTCTTTGACTGATTCTACAGTCCAAGTAGTTATCCTGCTGCTTCCCTTCATCAAAGTAGCCTTCTAAAGAAGTATCCTAATTTTCATTGTAAAATTGTGTCTCGCATGGGAAATCCATCCTAATTTATTTGATGTAAGTGTTTACTTTTCATGGCAAGATGCATAATTTGGCGTTGATTTGTGTGACAGGTTGCAATGGCAATGGCTGCCAAGGCAAAGCTTCTTCTTCGAGAGTTGAAAACTGTTAAAGCGGATTTTGCTTTTGCTAAGGAGCGATGTGCTCAGCTGGAGGAGGAGAATAAAATTCTCAGGGAGAATGGTGAAAGGGGAGAGAACCTGGAAGATGATGATTTGGTATGCATTCCTTTCACTTAAGTGTTTTTTTCTTCTCAATTTGCTCTTTTTTGTTTTGTTTTGTTTTGTTTTAATGCTGTGATAATCTGGAAGATGATAATCTGGTTATTGACAAACTAGTAGAGGTTCTTTAATACTGCAAAGGGAAGTATCTGAACTAGAAATTTGGTACTTGGTTATGTTAGAAACAAGGGCAGAGAAGACAGTATGGTACCCTTAGCTAAGTTTATTTATTGCTCTGAACATGCGAAAGGATTTTAATCATCTTGTAATTGGCAGCGTCATCAAGCTCCTTTCATTATATGGTTAACATAAGCATTTGATTCTCAAGGCTGATAAAGATGTTAAGAATGCTCAAACCGCATGTAAGATATGCTTAACTGTACTTTCTGCTTTCTTAAACAACTGCAAAAGAGTCAATCTGTCATAAGACCCTATTTGTACTGAAAGTCAGTCCCAGCTATGCCAAGCACAGGAGGGCTGGCATATGTATGATTGTGGATGCTGCTCCAATCTTTTTATGTTATCATATTGCTATCGGCTGGCTTCGAATCCAATTCTAGATCTACTAAAACCCTGATTGCATGATCTATCTCTATGGATATAAATGCAAATCCATCTCTATGTTATGATGGATTTGTTATTGCCGTGTTTTTCACAAGACTAATTGACATTAAATCTTGCAATCTGTTTGACTAGGCTTTTCATCAGACCTGTCCTTCCCCCACCCACCCACCCATCCTTCCCAACAAACAGATCCTTAGTAATAATTAGTGGCACATGTTTCTTGTTTAAAACTGAGAGTAAGAATGGCCTTTCATTTCTTATTATCTAGAATGACCAAAGAATATTTCTCTAAAAGAAACACAGAAATGAAAAGAATGACTGGAGTCGAGAACCCAATTCAGTGACCATTGACGTGAAAATTCACGGTTATTGTGCTATTCTTTTTCATCTGATTGTTCATTCGTAAGTTTATTAATATCTATTCCAGTAGTTTGCTTTTTTCTTCATTCAAATGAAATGATAGGTTTATTGAACTTGCCGTGATGCAAAAAACTTTTTTTTTTATTGGAATTTTTTAATATATTGTTATATTATAAAATGTATAAAAATAAATATTTCCTTTTTTTTGGTTAATTATTCTCAACTTTAAATATATTAATTTTAAATACAAGAATAAATAGCACAAGGGACGAGAGATCTTTTCAATTTGGGAAAAAGAAATCCTATTTCCAGTGAATGGACATCATGATTGAAGCATGGCAGTCTGTTTGTATCAAGCAATTTCAATCCTGATTACACTTTATCCAAATCCAGATTCGGCTTCAACTTGAAACACTCTTAGCAGAGAAGGCCCGGTTGGCACATGAGAACTCAGTCTATGCTCGTGAGAACCGCTTTTTGAGGGAGGTTGTTGAATATCACCAGCTTACCATGCAGGATGTTGTGTATTTGGATGAGGGCACTGAAGAAGTAACTGAAGTTTATCCCATCAAGGTTGTCTCCAACACTCCCTCCATCCCGTCAACGTCGCCCCCTCCTTTGCATACTGAGGCTTCCCTTGGTACAAGTCTGCCTGTGACTCGAGACATCTTGCCTCATCCTGTCCCCCCACCAGGGTCTGTGGAGGTTTCCAAAAGTGCTGCATCACCAAATTCATCTACCTCGACATCAATTGCAGCAGATCCTAGAAAACACTCAAATCCTACTGTTTGAATGGCAATGCTCCATACTACTCTTTTATCTTTTTGGACAAAAGTTTGAAATTGTAACAGCATGGTTTGTCCTTGATTCCTTGTTATTCATTGTCAGCCTTCCGATGCTGGCTGATGCTCATGTAAATTTGCTATGATGTACTTTAAACTTGTTCTTACGTTAGAACTACAGCATTTCTTCAGATTTTGGCCGAGAGTATTTTTCCGGTGAATTTAATTATATATTCACGGTGGTGTAAAGGATTCATGTGACGCCAAGCTGGTCATGTCAAAGCTTTCTCAGAGCATCACCAATTGTGCTACATTTTACAGTGCTGTTCTAAAGCTACTGGATCAAGGAATTCAATGACGGAATGTGTCTCTGGATGCGGCATGCTTTGTTATAATGCCATTGCCTGAGGTGTAAATATGAGGAGAACGTGTGGTGTGGGTACACGGTGCTGTGGGGATACAAACTGTAGGGGTGTGGGATGGGATCTGACAATAGAGTATACGATTTGTAAATCCTTGTAACTGAGGTTTAGATCAGAACCTTATTATATCTGAATCCCCAGCTCACAGGACTAACACACTGTTTGGGAATGTGACGTATCACGTTTTAAGAAAATATTCAATTTTTATTTTGTTTAATTTTTTTTTAATATATCTTAACATCATTGTGCTGATATTAAAAATAATTTTTAAAAAATAAAAAAATATTTTTTTTAAAAAATATTTTAAAAAATAATCTCTACCACACAAATATTCTTTACTCTTTAAATGTTCGACGTTGCATTTTCTTTGGGCATTTTGAGGAACCTCACGACCATGACTTGCATTTTCTTTGGGTATTTTGAGGAACCTCACGACCAAGACTTGGCTTGGGACATTTTATTTTGGTACTTTAAATTAAAATTAAAAACAAAACAGATTGACATGAAGAATTCACTGTGTATTCCTTTATAAATGTTACTATTCACTGTAATAGTATAATTAATATTTTTCTCTTCCATCAAAAAAATCAATAAATTTTTACGTCATATAGTAATATTTTATATATTTTAATGGTAACAATTAAATAAAAATAAACTAATAATATGCTTGCATGAAATTAAATTTTAACAGGTTTATATGAAAATCACATTAATAAGCGTAAGAAATTGAATGAAAAAATTCATTAACAAGTCCAAGATGCAAAACAAGAGAAGATTTAGGTTTTAAGAATTTATTTTAATGTTTATTGTTAAATCTTTATATCTTACTCAATAGCAAACTAAAATGAACTCATATTTTACATTGCATGCATAAATAAGATTGATATACTATTAATCAGTTCAAGTCTTACCAGGTTTGAAACTGTCAAAACTAATTTTACAGGAATCGGTCAATCAAATGATATGGTCATTTGAACTGGTCGACTACTTTAACATCAGAGGTATTTCAACATCTATAAACAACTATTTTATTTTGAAAACATATATATATATATATATATATATATATATATATATATATATATGCAAAATAAATAAAATTGTCTGAACATACATGATATAAAAGTTATTCCAAAAGAAAAATCAACTAAAAATCATCAATCCTAACATACTCTAAATTGTGCTAAATTAAATCTTTATATTCTAGCACAAGAGTATAAAATCTCATATTTATTACGGTTACACACCTTCAATCATCCTAAGTGCTATAGAAATAATAGTTTTCAATTGTACAATTTACTCTTTGAGATAATGAATCTTGTTCTAAACAAATCATAATTGTAAACACTTGAGAGTATAGATAAACTCTTGACATTGGTAATGTATTGTTACCAATTTTTTTTTTTAAAGAAAGAACATTTTCAAGTGGTATAATTGCTTGATGTCAATTCATTAAGGGTATTGTATCTTTTACTTGGAACAATAAAAAAAATACAATCCTCAAGTACGGTTAGTAGTTGAGGTGTGAATGTAGACTTGCCGAACCACATTAAAAACATAGTCTCTTTTTACTTTAAGCACTTTAATTATATTGTTGATTATTATGTTATATATGCCTAGTGTTTTTGTTTTTATTATTTAACATAATTAATGTAACATCTAATTTACCTCTCTTAGGTTTGGTCTTTTTATCTTTCAAATGCACAATTAAATAATTATTTTTAAATTTTTTTTTAATCAAGAACAAGTCAATATTTTTTATCTTTTATATGCATTGTGTAAAACTATAAATATTATATTACCCTAGAAAATTTTGTTAAAAAGCTGATTGGGGGTAATCTGATTGTTTTACATTTTAAAAGAACAATGTAAAGACCATGTTATTCTTCCTGTTTGGCTCTACGGTTCAACCTGCTTTTGACCAAATTTCATTTTTTTTTGCTAAAATTGAGTGCGGTTTGTATTTTTTGGATCATTTTGATGTGCTGATGTCAAAAATGATTTTTAAAAAATAAAAAAAATCATTGGCATGTATTTCGGCACGAAAAGCTATTTGAAAAGCAACCACTACCACACTGCCAAACACCTTCAAAAACAATTTAACAAGCTTGCTTCCTGTGGCTTTTTTTTTTAACAATTTCAAATTGGTTTTTTAGCCATTAACAAGTTGACCTGGGAGTAATTTTTCTTTTGAGAAACATAAATATTGTTTTTTTTAAAAAATAATTGTTGGTGTGTGTGTTGTCGTTCCAAATAAAAACACTTTCTTTTGGGGTGACATTGGAAGCGTTACATAGTGAGCTTTCTGTTGGTGCCACCCGTGTAAATGATGAATCAATGCTTAAGTTTTGATGAACTTTTTTTATACCACCTTTTCTCCCTCTTTTCTCCTTGTTAAAATATAAAGATGTCCTTTTATTTATATTTTGTATCCAATTTAATCCTCATTCTTTTGATTTCTATTTGTTTTTATTTGTTTTCAATCTTTTTTGATTAATTTTTTCTTCAATTTCATCCCTCATCATTTGGTTTCATTTAATTTTTATATCAAATTTGATCCTTATTCTTTTGATTGTTATTTTTCTTCCCTTTCCTAATTGAATTTTGTTTTAAATTTCTTTTTATATATTTTGAAGATTAACACAAGTTGATTTTAATTTTTTTTAGGTCCATTAATTTTTTTTAATTTTTTTCTTTAATAATTAACTTACTGGGAATTGATCTTCATATTTTTTTTTATTTTTTTTTTCATTGAGTTATTTCAATTATGTGTCTAGAATCACAGGCACCTATCTAGTCAAGAACTAAAAGCACTTCTGCAGCCATATTGCAAGGTGCATTACTGACTGTAATTGCTGCAATAGCATAATACATAGAATAGATTTCTCGAAAAAGAATGACGCCATGATGGTTATTGACGGAGAATAATTGGAGCTTGGAAGGGTTCCATCTGTGGTTCAAAGATTATAACTACGTTGAGATGGCCGGGAGATCTACCTAACCTCTGGATTACAATAAATAGGAGGGTGTCAACATTCATGTGGAGTGAACTGTCAGCACTCAGCAGTGCTTCAAAAAGAAAAGAAAAAAAACAAAAAAAGAAAGAAAGAAAGAAAAATGTCCCCTAATATTTACTGATAACACATATGCACTGTATCTGTGAAAAGGAGTAGGCCTATGGCTTTGAAAGGTGGAAGTGACTCTAGCTTAAGAGCAAGCATCATATCTTAGAATATCTGGAAAAACAAAACTGGTTGATCCATCACTGTATGATTTAATATCTGCTGGTTTGATCAATGCTCTGCATAATGGACACGTCCTTTCTCGATCAAACCTGAAAATGCCAAGGATACAGGAAGCAGCAAGAAAACAGAAATTCTCCATGTAAAAACAGCATAAGAAAGGTAACATGCTTCTCAAATTCGAAGACTTTTAGCACTTGTATACAAATTTGTTTTTAGCCTTTTGCTGATTCAGAAACAGCTAAAAGCAATAAATCTGGTATCATCTTCTTATTGTTTATCTATCTCAATATTCCTAGTTCACAGGAAGATACAAGAGATTTCAGAAGTATAACTAGACAATGATGCAATTTTATTGAATCCGTAATCAAGTCAATGGAGGGAGAGAAAAGAGCACCATGTAACCGAAATAATGCATCTGTGTAGATAGATATGATCCTCATAAATAAAGAGAGGATGAAGGTGGAGAAAATGACCATTCAGATACACAATCTTCACAGAATGTGTTTACAACGTAGTGAAATGGGCGCTTGGGCGTCTTCTCCTGGCAAATGGCACAGAGATCTCCCACTGCTTTGACCTGCAATTTAGTGACAAAAACTTAAAATGTGCGAACACTTGTGTGCAAGAAAAGAATAATACCAATACAGAGGATCCATAGATATAATATAGCAAACCAATTAATGATGAGCAAAGTAATGATAAACCCAAAAATTAAGTTGGAAAGTTCACATGCCATGGTATTCTTCTATGGAAAATTTGTTGCCAGAAGTTTGAATGTTCACAGGCAAACAATGGAATCTTGTAGAACTGGATATTTATTGATAAAACTACCCTCAAAAGTCCAGCCAAAGCATAGCACGGCTACATGTTTGGCATGAACCTCAGTACAAGTAATGCCAAGAAAAAGAGGCATTAATAACCAGCCAAAATCTGCATGGCTTTGCCCAGAAGTTCTTGTTCACAAGTGCCTAGCAGATTCATCTCAAGATCACTTAACTATGAAGAGACGGTTTTTCCACCCTTAACCGAGGAAAGGAATTGCAGTCAAAATGTTCAGATGTGGCATAAGAACCATAGTACATTTCTTTAAGTGGCAAGGTCCGCCATGCAGTAAAGAATAGTTGAACCTAGGTACGAAAGTGATCAAGAAGATGTCAATAAACTATGGTTTTAGTATGGTACTAGAAATATAGCAGATTACATAAATGAGAGCATACCTTCCATAGAACTGTTGTAAGCTTGACGGTTAAATATAACCCTGTGATTAATGATGAAAAAAAGCTTCCATATTCCTTGTTTAAAAAGAAAAGATACCAAACAGGTGTTGGCAACACGGCACGATACAATATCAGCAAATTCTCCACTAGAGTTAGCATTTGACTCTGTAAAAGCAAAAGACTTGAGATATATGTAAAATGATACATAAGACAGGAGAAAATTGTATGCATATAGAAATTTAAAATTCGATGATGCAAGTAACCTGTTTACGGTAATTGTGGCCTCTGCCATTCTTGTAATACAATAAAAGCATTTTGAAGACCATTGCTACCTCCCGCACCAAACCATCTGAAAAAGAGGAAAACAACATCATGGAAAACATACATGTCGAGGAAAAGATCAAAGTGACAAATTGTGATTAACTTTCTCATGGCTCAAAAGAAACTAAACAGTAAGTCGTGACAAAGCCAACGGAAAGACAACAAGTGACTGCAAATTTGCAGACGCATAAGAAAAATCATTCCACGCTGAGGATTCCCATGACTTACAGGCCCAGCACAATTTCAAAGGCACACAATTGTAAAGACTGATAACAGGTGCTCACCATTCACAATGACGATAAACACAGCACGCCATAAAGGAGGTGTTGTGGTTGGAAGAAGTAAAACCAATAGATATAGAAGGTCACCATTCCTATGCCACTAATATATTGACATCGTATGAAGAATCAACATTACAGTCATGCCTACGAGAACAGACTTCTCCCCCCCCCCCCCCCTGCAGAAACCAGTCTTTCATAGAGTTAGAAACATGAGAAGATATTCAAGGTCATATATCTGTTGCCTTTAAATATATTCGTTTTATTTGAATCAGAAAAACTATGAAAAATGGAAATGAGAATACAAGTTACAGAATCTTTAGGGCTGTCTGCTTCCTTAAAATATAATTTGATTTAAACAAGAATGCAGCAATCCACAATGCAACGCCAAAGCCTGAAATAGATGCAAATCCAAAACAAATAATTTGATTGTACATCTAAGAAAGCAATATAATCTCTACAACTGAAAATCTCTTAATCTCTAAACAAGATTAATGCTTTATATAACAATTCCAAAAAGAGGGTAACATTATCTTTACTTCACTCGTGAATTGGAAAAGAGAAAACGAAAGAAAGAATCAGGAGAAATGCCTTGCAAATGTTGGCGGACAAAAACAAGCAGCAGCAGCAAAGAAAATGGAAGAACGTGCTCAATCCACCTAGCTAAGTTCTGGATATCGTATCTCTGATAAGAAGTAGATGACGACGACGACGACGACGGTAATGATGAATCTATGTCAATCCCAGAAGACCCATCAGAAACAGTGCTCACAGAATTCACATTGCTTTCCATAACCCCATCTCGTTGACCATATGGTAATTCCTCAACATTTGGAGAAGCATTGGATTCATCATCACGATCATTCTCTGCAGAGCCGATTATCCTAATTGTAACCTCTTGGTGACCAGCAGCAGCAGCAGCAGCAGTAGATGGAGAAGGAATCAAATGCTCCCTTTCTTGAGAAAAATTGGAGTTGTTTCCTCCTAGGATACCCGAGTATTCCAAAAGGGTTGTTAATGGAGCATGTGTCAAATTTGATGCTGCTATATTGATTCCTTAACTTCTTGAATTGTTTCCGCCGCCACCACCACCACCACCACCACCACCACCAGCATCACCACCACCATTACTAATATTACTGCTGCTTCCTAAAGAAGAATTCCTATAGATTTCACCAGAATTGCCTACACCACAACTCTCCATACCTTTTCCTAATCTTTTCCCACTATAAATGATATACAAAGAAAGGAACTTTATGACAAAGAATGAAACTTTAATGCAAAATTAAAGTGGAGGGATGGATATCTGAAAACGGGTATGCTTCGTCTTCCCACAAGCTGGATACAGCAGCAGCCGCAGCATTTATCTTCTTCTTAATGCTTCCATTGACGCACTTTCTGTCCTTATCTGAAACAGCTTTCCGGCTACGCGCCTACGATTAATTCCTATAAAAATAAAAAAAGAAAGAAAATGGGGGTCTTTGTCTATACAACATCTGCTGAAATCTGACCTTTCTCTGATTTTATCTTGATTAGGATTGGGAAAGGAGGAGGAAGAGGATACAGCTTTTCCTATAGAGACGAGTTGATCATCAGACAGGGAAACATAAGCTTCAACTACACGGACATTTCAACTAACATAGATTCCCTACCCCCCCCCCCCCCCCCTCGTCTTCTTCTCTCCCTCGCACACACGTTTTGAAGCTGCTTTCTTTTCTTTTCTTTTCTTTTTTTTGTTTTTGGGGTCAAATTTACCTCCACCTACTTACTCAGTATAATAATGGTGTTCAACTATGGTGAGCACAGAAATCAACTCTTCCAGAGGTGGTCGAGTTCAACTCTTTATCGATGATTTTGCACAGTACAACATATGAAACTGCTTTTTTGAAGTATATTTGAGTTAAAAATATATTAAATCTAAGATTTTTAAAATAATTTTGGACGATTTCAATATCTCCAAGTTCAAGTGCTCTTGAAACGTTGTCAAGATCTTCCAATCTTAGACAGAAGAACAACTTATCATATCCAGAATTTAATACATTCTAAGCTGTCAAAGGATCCTAATAAGAATTATGAATCTTTTGATTCCACCAAAAGAGAGAGATGGATCTGAGATCATATTTGGTTCACATCAATGTCAAAGAAGAGTTCAGAAGAGGAAAGTTACTGTTGAATATATAACTCAACGCACAGTGCCCTCACCACAAAAAAGATAAGAGGAAGAGAAGGAAAAAAAATGTGAACTTTCAATCTGGAAATCACACCACACCTTTGCCTATAGTGTACGGAAAAGCTACAAGCTATTGTCGAACTTGATGATGGGCCCCCACCCTACATTGAGTTTACTCTGCAAAACCCAGGTACATGGGTGGTAGCCATCAATCTTCCTTGATTATTTAAAAAAAAATAAAAATTAAAGTAATATTTCAATTCTTAAGAAAATTAAGATCTGAAAGAAAAGAAAAAAACTGGAATTTACTGCTTAAATGTACTACTTTTTTATTGGAAGAACTAAGAACTTAGTTTTTTTTTATCTTTTAAAATTTATATCTGGAAAAAATATTTTGGAGGCTTTTCACTATTCATTATTTTTCATGTATAAATAAAATAAAATGATAAATAATACAATATTTTCTTTTATATACAAGTATTTTTTAGCCATGGCAGAGGGAACTTGGACCCAAACAGTCCTGGACTTGTTTTCTCATCCATTTATAATTGACGCAACTATATACTTCCTTGATTAGCCTTCCGAATATCTACATGACTTTATCTTTTGGGGCCAATTGTCCACTTGCTAAGTCGGCTTAGGCTTACTCGATGTTTACCAGTACTGGAGGACACAAGATTATTAGTAGTGGCTAGTAGTGGTTACTTGAGAGCAGCAATGATTGCAACAGAGCCTTCCATGGTACTCAACTCGTGAAACCATCAGTCACATATGGTTGGCTGGTTTCTCTGAACACTTCAATTTTGAAGCCACGCTGTGAGGATATATACCTCGAACAGGCATAGTCCATGTAGAAATTGACGAGTGCTCTTCAGTATTGTATAGCTCAACAACTGTAGCTCAAATTCTATTCATCAACAGCAATGGCAAGCAACTTCTTGCGGGAGAAAAAAACGGCAATCAGCGTTGTCAGTGTATCACCATACAGCATCAGAAATCAGAAACGACAACTTGTATAGTTTAAGACCAGCAGACAAAATACAGACTACGTACCGCCTTCCTTTTTCTTTGATGACAAATAATTCAGGCCCACACCCTATTAGGTGCATGCCAAATACGTAGTCGGTCGGTGTGATTGCCAATTGAGACGGATCCATCTGGTGAACCATAAAGGATGGAGGGTGCGAGTTCATGTACATCCGTGGGCAGTAGAACTTGATTCATGATATCAAAAGCTCTTACCATCACCATCGTGCTTGTTTTCCATGAATATTCCTTCATCGGCTATAATCAATGTTGACGTAGACCAAAATCTATATCATGGATCATCTTTTGAGTTACATTTTCTTGTTGGGGCATCATTTGCAACCCAAAATAATGCCCATATGATGGATACGTTGGATTTCATTGCATTACACGGCATTATAAAAGTGCAAGATTTGCCCATGGCTTCTCGTGATCAACACATTATTGTCCCCGGCACAACATGCACTGCCATGTACTTTTCAAGCAGGCCTCATAGGAATCCTATGCTCATTTTCAGTACCCGTGCCTTGTGATATCAAGATTTTTCTCAGTCTACCAGGATTAAGTATGTCTCTCCGAAACCATAGTCGAATATGCGGGATTACAAGAGACTGCATTTTTCTCAAGAAATGTGATATTTCCAAGGGAACAGTTGGTTGATGAATCGGAAGCAGGCGGGCAACAGTTGTGCAAAGAGAAATCTGGATTAGTCCTAGACAGTTGGGGACTAGTCTACTCCATTATTGGATCGATGCACTCCTGCTGGGTGGACTTGCAGGTTGGTGGGAGATGCTCCTGATTGTTGTAAATGATTCACGTGGCAATGGAAATGGGTAGAGGGCAAAAAGAGGATCCACCGATAGGCCAAATTAAGCAGTACGTCCTACTTGAGCTAAGACCATATAGGCTTGTTGGTCCAACGCTTTCATCTCTTTTCATGTGATAATGATTATCATATATTAAAACATAAATAAAGCGAGCATTAATAAAGTAGAATCATTTCAGGTTGTATCGTGGAGGGCGTGTTTGGGAGTGACTGAAAGAAATTAGCAGCAGCAGCATGTCACAACACAAGCATACATCCCTCCCTTTCTAGATTAATAAATATGTTAGCTAGTTGTCAATATATAAAGATATATATGTGTGTGGTTCACAGACACCAAGTTCCTTCCTCAGCTGGCCAGTTTCGTCCTGCTCTTGATTATTAGCTGCATACATTTTCCTTGGTTTGCTTCGTAGAAAATGACATCCTTGATAGCGGCTCCAGATTCCTTAGCAAGGACCTCAAATTTCAAACTCAATAAATCAATAAAAGATGCATCTCTATTTGACCACCGAATCTGTTCTTTTAATTCCATCCAAAAATAATTAAATTGGATTTGATTATGGAGTTTTAATGAAATATTATATTTAACATCATCTCGGGTGTTAATAATTAAATTCTAAAAAAAATTCAATATTTAAAAGAAATATAAAAACAAATTAGAGACCAAACCCTTTTAGTTTATTCCTATTTAAAAATTAATATTAAAACTAATTTTTTAAAAATATTTTTTAATCGTTTTTTTCTCTTTTAGAGATCATGGAAAGAATAAGATTGAATATCATAATTGAATTTAATACAAGAAATAAGAATAATTTAAAAATAAAATAAAACAAATTTTAAATTCAATTATAATAAAAAACTAGTTATTATAGCAATTTGTATCTTTAACCAAGGAAATGAAAGGGCAAGTACAAGAGAGAGAGAGAGAGAGGGAAGCTTTAAGACAAGATTGACCGACTTAAGGGAAGCCTTTTCCTTTGCAGAATCCAATATAGGAACTGTTGGCGGTAGGAGCGATGGATAGATAGATCCTCTTACCATTCATTCCAAAGGTGCAAATATTCAAAACCCAACATGACAAAGCTGCACCAATCCCCTCTTGGCCTCAGGTTTCTGACTTCGATCTCCCACAT
>Ga0325414_1003604_pt1 | contig 16145 bp, 8 predicted proteins | sample PopdelMetagenome_8_FD_206183 | JGI IMG/M metagenome (GOLD analysis project Ga0325414, IMG submission 206183) | Populus deltoides microbial communities from Bellville, Georgia, United States - Leaf-PdKOR-R3 | ecosystem: Host-associated > Plants > Phyllosphere > Phylloplane/Leaf | place: USA...
TACAACTGGAAATTAAAAACACAATCAAACTATCATAGGTTTTTATATAATGTGGCCACCAAAATGTGACAAAAAATTTCCTTTTCAATTTTCAATTTCCGTGATGAAAGTATCTAATAATTACATCGTGAAATTAATATAAAATTTCTCAAAAGAATTCACGTGTTAATAAAATACCTAGCTAGGATCTTATACTGACGAACAAGTTAATCTAAAATAATCTTAAATGCCGAAGCAAAACTATGGGTGCTGCCTCTTTTCATTTCCTCCTGGATTAAGAGTGGTTTTTCTCAAATAATCAATGTATCTCACTGTCAAGATTAATTCCTTCCTAATTATCAACTACTTCAGCATCGATAAAGGGTTTGGTGTTAAATCTAGGTGCTAGCTGGCTCATATATACCAAACCTAAATAATATAAATTCTAACCTCAAATTTAAAATGAAAAAAAAATGAAAAAATAAAATCTAGAGTAAGCTTTAGAACCCTAGTAATAATATGAGCCTGGCGGTGAATCCGACGAGTCGCTGGGGACCGAGATTTGATTTAGACAAGGTGAGTGAAAAAATAATTTTTTATTAAAATAATATTATTTAATATTTAAAAAAAAACAAAACTGAAATTAACCCACTACTACCTCCATAAATGAGTTGGCATCAGTGATAAACAGGAGTAATACACTCCTGCTACTCGCACCTCCTCTCTCATAATTTTGCTCGTATATTTCCTCGATGAATCTTTGAAATATTCAGGGCATGTCAATGTCAAAAAAAACCTAGAAGAAAAGGAATACAAGCAAGATTATTTAATGCATAAATTTATTAAGAGGAGGTCCATCTTACCACAACCTCCGGCATCGAAGAAGAAGGTTCGGTAAACTACCACAGATCAAGGCCCCCCGAGCGCGGGAGAGAGAGTTGAAAAGTGCAAAAATCTAAGTTGCTTTTTCACTTTTCAATGTACAAATATTACTGGTTTTCCTTTCCTGGTTACTTCCTTTCGTTTTTTTATTGTCAGCGTCTTTGACCCTCTTCTGTTCTTTTTGAAGAACTAGCCTTTTGTATGTTTGCCAGCTTCCAATGACCGTACACAGCCCCCCCCCCCCCCCGTTTTGCTATTCAACGGGGCAGCCGCCCCCCCTTCTTTATTCCACACTGTAGCCTAAAAGTCAAAAGTCCATGGTGTAGAGTTAAGATTCCAGTCAGCATTGCGTGTCATGAAGATTTTTTAAAGTATTTTTTTATTTAAAAATATATTAAAATAATATTTTTTTATTTCTAACCGTAGCATGAAGTCCACTACAGAGGAACCTCTTTTTCGAGTGCGAACCTCGAGAGATTTGCTTTTGTGCGTTTTCCTTATCATATGCGTCTGCGCGTGTGTGTTTATATTAACTCCGTTTTATTTGGCGGAAAGTATTTTTTTTAAAAGTAAATTATATAAAAAATAAATTTCAGGAAAGTATTTTTTAAGTAAATTTTGGAGAAAATAAATTTCAAGAAAGTATTTTTTTGATATTTGATGGTGTAATAAAAAAATAAATTGAAAAATAATTTCCAGTGTTTGGTTATAATTAAATAAAATACAATAACATGGCATGGATATATATATATATATATATGTGTGTGTGTGAAATTTCTGTTATAAAATCAAGATTTAAAATACAATTATACATAGAGTCTAATAAAAAAAACATAAATTATTTAACTTACGAGACAATAGTTTTCTTTGTAATTGGAAAAATAAACACAAGCTATTATAATTCAAAATATTCTCTAAAATTCCCTTTCATTGCATCAACTTTTCCAACTCAGGCTTGAAGATTATTTAAGAAAATCCAGTAAGTACTGAAATCTAAATGACGTGTCTAGAACTTTTGGTACCATAATTAATTCTTATTTTTATTTTATTTTGGAGAACGGAGAAGTTAATACTAGTACGAATAGTGGTTATTTTCTAAATTATTTTTTATTAAAAATATATTAAATAATAATTTTTATTTTTTATAATTTACAAAAACATAAAAAACCAATTTAAAATAAAAAAATAATATTTTTAAAACACCTGAACAAATTTACCAATAAAGAAATATTATTTTGAAAAATTGAGTAGCTAGCAGGTCATGTCCCATCGCATGTCTTTTCGTTGCCGCCTACAAAGATTCAGCAAGGAACATTATTGTTGTCGACATCGACGGGGGAGTTTTTCTCCACGATTGTGGTTATAATCAAATCTAATTTAAGAATTGACTTGAAAAAGAACTTGCTTGATAATTATTGGTTTAACTATTTTTATTGAAAAAAGGTATAAAACCGATTTTTTCTTAATATTTACCTAATCAAGTTTAAAATAAATTTGAGAAACCATATTAATTGTAATACTAAAAAATTTAATTTAGGTTAGACTCCAAGTCCGAATTTTTTAGAATTAATTTATTTTCATCTATTTTCTATAGACCTAATATTATATTTTGATATATTTTCTATAAAGTTATCATAATCTCATAACCTAAGTCATGAATTTAACATATTAACCCGGATTGTCCAAGATCAATATAATATGTTGTTATTTTAATATTAAAAAAATATATTTTCTTAAAATTTTGTATAGTCAAAATTTGTTTTTATAAGTTGTATGAGTTGTTTTTAGACCAATAAAGTCAACTGTGTTATATCTGGTAAACCATCAGAGTATTTATTTATTTTCTGGTAGGAAAAAAACATTTAGCCATATTTAAATATTTTTTTTACATTTTAAAAAATATTATTTGACTCCTAGAATAGAACAAATAAATTGTCCTGGTGTTAACTATATGTTATCGAGATTAACCTGTTTGGTCAAACCTCGTGGCAATAAAACTATATTTTATTGAGATTAATTTGTTTGGTGAGATCTCGTGGGAATCAAAACTTTCTCTCGATAGAAAGATACAAGTTTGAAACCTGGAACTTTCTTTACCGCAAGTAATGGCACAAGTTTTGACCTGTAGCCTTGTTCATAGTTTAATTGTCAGCATGGAACTTCGCGTGCAACTTTTTCCTTTTACGTGCATGGTCTCCATTTTTCTATAAAAAATGTGCTCCCATCCATAGAAAAGGGGAAAAAAAAACTTATTATATACCTTAATAAATAATAACTTCTTCAAAATTGTCTGGGACATGATGTATTTTAAGAAATTTTGTATATATATTCGATTAGTTTATTCCAAATACATTTTCTAGTGAACATTGATTCCTTAAAAAATCCCATTCAATATATTAATCACTTCTTTTTATTGTTAAAAAAATATATATTTTAAACACTTGCCGTGTCTATATTCAGTCAATTTGTTCCAGTATAAACTATACTATAATCTTTTAAAATATTCTTGATTATATAAGAAATAATATGTTATACTAATTTGAAAAATATACCATTAAAACTACTTGAAAAATAAATTTTATTTAATGTAAATTATTTGACAAATACCATAAAGAAGCAATACACAGTATGGTCATAGAATAAACATCTTCACACCTAATTATTGTACATAGAAAAATAAAATGGAATATTTTCTCTTACTAAAAGCAGGGCGCCCTAGGAATTTATGAACAACAATAAAAATTATAGTTGTTACACTAGTCTCAAGGTCGATTTAATATAGATATAAAACTAGAATCATGGGTTGAATTGATGCAAAATTCAAGTTGAAAGTTAGATAAATTATCATAAAATAAAAATAAAATTTAAAACAAAATCATTTTATATTTTTAATTAAAAAAGTTAATTTAATAGGATTAATAAATTAATTTTAGACTATATTTTTAAAACTTGGCCCGAATTAATCGAGCTTATTTTGAATTGAACCACAGATCAGGTTTAATTTAAGCAGTGTTTGATATTGTATTTTGAAAATGTTTATGAAAAAATTTAAAAATTTATTATTTATATTTTTGTTTTAAATTAATATATTTTTGATATTTTAAAATCATTTTAATATGCTAATATTAAAAGTAATTTTTAAAAATAAAAATTTTTTATTTTAATATATTTTAAAATAAAAAATATTTTAAAAAATAATCATACCATATTTTTAAACAGACAGCCGAATATAATAACGAGGCAGATTTTTCTTTTTTTTTTAAAAAAGGTTTGTGGTGCCCTTTCAGTCATCTACGGCACCTTTAGTTATTTACGTGGTTAACATTAACTGGACCTTAAAATTACTGGACCCCACATCATTACCCCATCTCCTGCCACCTCACATCATCGCGTGGCTACAGTTACATAGAGCATCTTAGGCCCACTATCCGCAATTCCTGCCACGTGGGACCTTATACATTAATCGACCGTCACCGATGACCATCGCCCAGCTGTTACTCTGATACTGAAAGCGACGGCACGTTTCGGTTGTCCCACTTGTTTTTGATAACCCGTTTATTTTTACATTTTTAAAAAATTAAAAATATTTTCAAAAAATACTCTATACAACCACTCTAAACATGCATAATTGTTTTGTATTTTTATTTTTATGCATTTTAAACTACTTGTCTAGATATACTACGAATTATTGAGCTTTTTTTATTATATATCTTGTTAAATTATATATATTATGTTTTTTATATTTATAAAAAAAGTAAAATATAATAATGTAACATCATATTAATTATGTTTCTAAATTTTTGTGAAAAGTTAACAGAGATTAATAATAAAATACAAAATGGGTAACACTTAAAAGAGATGAAGATTAATACTTAGATATCGTGTGTGTTGTAACCTCTAACCTTTACCAATAAATTTAATTAATTGTTTGATTATTCTAATATTGTTTGGAACTATGATAAGTTATTTTTTATAAATGATATTTTCATTAAAAAGAATAAAATTTTCTGTTATTATTAATTAAAAAAATATATTTTAAAGTCATATTCTTAATTCACCAGGGATTATTACTATAAGTTTTATGATATCAAGATAATAAATTACATTAAAAAAATTAATGAAATTAAAAGAAAATATTATTTTTAGAATAGAATTAGAATATTTTTAACTAAATTTCATCTACCAATTAAATCTTAAGATAAATGTAAAACAAAATTCTTCTCTTGACACGTGAGAAAACCACCAAACCAAGGTTCTATTTTTTGCATTATTAAAATAAGTTATTTTTTAGTATTTTTTTCATTTAAAGAGAGATTTTTCATTTCTATCGAATCAAATTTCCAGCATCGCTGCCTGACAACCGAACCTCCGTCACCACGACCACTCTCAAAAGTCATCGAACGTGCGCGTAATAATAACGCGCCAACTGATGTTTATAGTTTTTTGCTAAAAATTACTATTTCAACAGTGTGACAGTTGAGAGGTTTTCTACTTTTCTAATTTAAATACCGTGAAATTAGGCTTATAAAACACATTCATTTTAAAAATAAAAATAAAAAATAAAAAAAACTATATTCTTGTTTATAAATACCTGCTCTCCTCAACCAACGTTCTTCTCTCCTCTCTCCTCTCTCCCTACCTATCTCTAGCTCCTCCTCGTTTTGCGTCAAAGAGAAAGAAATCTTTCTATTGCTTGATTCTCGTTCTCTGCGATTCTTCTGAAAAAAAAGGTATTTCCCATTTTTTCTTCTTCTCTTTCTCTTCCGAAGGAAATCTATTTTCTGTTGTTGGGGGCTGGGGCTGGCTTTCTTCGTTTCATTTCGTTACGACGACTGTAAGATATCTAAACGGTTTCGTTTCATCTGATTCCTTGCGTTTTATTCATGAAGGAAGGCGACTGCATTTTAAAGATTTCCTTAGCGTCCGTTTTCATTTCGTATTGGAGATTCTGTTAGGTACGTTAATTTTCTTATATCTCTGTAAAAACGACGGCGTGTCTGTCCAATCTTCCTTAGTTTCTCATCTTTCTCTGCTGTCTTGCAAGCTGGAATGCTGTTTGTTTTATAAACGACAGCGTTTTCTGTCGTCAAATTCTCCATGTCTGTGTTATTGATTCTTTTTATATTCTTACTTACGCGAGCAACGTTTCGGCCATTTTTTTTTTTGCTTGGAGGGAAAAAAATGATTTCTGCTGCTTGTTTCATTGGGTTGCATCTCTCTCTTTTTTTTTAAAAAAAAAATTAATTAATTAATTGAATCTGATTTAAGTTTTGGTGTTAGTTTTATTAGTTTGTTATTGTGTCTTTTTTCTTTGGTCAAAATTAAAATTAAAATTAAAATTATTTTCAGTTTTTATTTCGTAACGGCAAAAACGACATTTTTCAAAGCTGTGTGTTTGATAAAGCAATAATGACAATGGTGATACACGCCTTTGTTATTATCTCTTCGAATTTTTATTCGCTAAATGGTCGTCGTCAAATGTCAAATGTCAAATGTCAATTTCTTTTTTTCTTTTCTTTTTTGCGTTAAAATCGTGTTCATGAATCCTTATTTTTCCCTTGCTGGAATATTGACCATAATAAATCCACACAGATTCTCCTCCTCCACGTTAAAGAAATATAAGTTTTTAAGTGGTTTTACTATCTGGGATTTATCTTTTTGAAAAAAAAAGTTTTTTTGAGTGGTTTTATTTTCTGGGATTTTCTATTTTTCTTTCTTTTTTTAAAAAATTGGTTTTTTGAGTGGTTTTGTTATATGGGTTTTTGAGTACTTTGTGTCTGACTGGTTTTTTTTTTTTTAGGGAACTTGGTGTTGTTGTTGCTGTTGCTGTTGGGTTGTTGAGTTTAGAGTAGAAGAATGTGATAGCAATAGCAACAAAAGTATGGAGATATCTTTGTTATTGAAAATAAAAGATTTTCTTTTAATTTTTAATTTGCATTTATGATATATATTTACATCAGTTGATAAATCTTCCGGGCCCATGTGTTTTAATGATTCCGTGCTTGTAAAGGCCCATTATGTGTGGTTGCATATGGTATGCTTCAATCTCTACCATGTGGGGATAAATGAGTATTGACAGCTTTTTATTGTACACAACTACCATTTGCTCATATTTTTCTCCTTACCAGATATCATCTTTGTGGGCCAGTTTTTAATGCTGAACAGTGAACACTGTTTTTTTTTTTTTATAATGTTTGTCGGGTTACATGGATTTGCTTTAGTGTTCTTTTTCCATGATGTTTACCTACTATTTAGGTTAATAATGTTATTAGTACACTATTTAGGGAGAATGATTAAAATAGTTTAATCTTGGCGTTTTGAATTCGTTGATGGATGCCGCACTGCTGATTTTATCTGGAGTTGTTTCCTGTAAAACTAGAGTCCTTTATTGGAAGATTTATGGCTTATGGAAACGGATTCTATATTAGGAAATTGTGAATGCTTGACAATCAGAGTCTTAACAACCATTTGGCTTTCTAGTTAAAATGGATACAGAATAGAGAACTCAGTGTAAGATATATTTCTGTTCTGTCTAGTGGCAGTTCTCACGCGAGTTGAATTCTGTGGTTTGGTAGTGATTTGCAAATTACCGAGTCCATTATTTTTTGAGAATGTTCTGTTTGCCACACCAAAGTTTTTCTAGCCTACTTGGGAACTGCTTTGTGGGTTTTATTCCTTTTCTTTTAATGATCGTTTCGTTTTGCACATTCAACTTGAACATCTCTGCTACATACAGTAGATTATTTTAGGATTTACAAAAACTGCTTTATTTTGGTGTCTCTTGCATCACTTAGTTGTTTCTCCATGCTTTGCAGAGGATTGAAGATTTCCTGTGGAACTTGAAAGCAAAAATACTAACAGCATTTTCAAGCCCTTTTTTGGCCCATCGTGCTTAAGGCGATGAAAACCTATAGGTAAATTGGATATTGGTTTTCTTTGAAGAGAAACTTGACATTGTTACTTGATTATATTTTTATGAGCATTTGTTATGGCCATTAGCATTCAGGAGCCCGGCGCTTGATGGACTGCTTGCCAAGCAGCAGTGACAAGATAACTCTGAAGAGGTGGTTCTTCCTCGATAAAAGGGTTGGGTGAAGAGATACCTGACATCCAATAAAATCTGTTATAGGTTCAATTTGCAAGGACAATCTACTGTTAGCATTTGCTTTCTTTGGACGTTATAAATTATCTTACGAATCTGGATCATCTGGATCCGATGGACCTCAAATCAAATCACAGTGCTCCTGTGCTCACTGATTCTGCACCCCTAGGCAAGTCAAGACTAGGTGGGCATCATGGTTTGTTCCCATGCTCACCCTCAGGCGGTGCAGCTTTTTCGCCGAATCTATGGTTATCTATTCCTAAGAAGAAAACTGGAGTTCTTGATGATGTTCGCTCCATTGGTTGGCTGGACGCAATGAAATCATCATCTCCTCCTCACAAGAAGTTTAACAAGGATATTAACATAGAGCTTTCCTCGCCTGATCCGGAAGCTGCCTACCGCACTTGGCTTGTAATTCTTTTCCTTCAAGTTCATTTATATGTTTTATATTATTGTTATATTGGTAGATGATTAATTTTTATGATCTTGTGCATCTTTCTCCATCATGCAGCTTAAATATCCATCTGCTCTTGCATCTTTTGAGCAAATTGCAAACCTTGCAAAAGGCAAGAGAATCGCCTTGTTCCTGGATTATGATGGTACTCTATCGCCGATTGTAGAAAATCCCGACAATGCCCTCATGTCTGATGTTGTAAGAATAGTTTCTTAATGGCATATATGGAAAATTTACTGTTGAGATTCACTTCCTATCCTGTTCTTTTTTACCGTCATCACTGAAGTCCTGCATTTGTTTTTATAGATGCGTTCTGCTGTGAAGAAAGTGGCAAAATATTTCCCCACAGCAATAATTAGTGGAAGAAGCCGCGACAAGGTACCTAACAAACTTGTTTTAAAATAAATGAAAACACTTTTTGATGACTTTGTCAGCATTTATTTTCCTTGGTTCATGTTTTCATTTATCCTTGGTGGGTTTGTTATTCAGGTATACGAGTTTGTAGGACTCACAGAACTCTATTATGCGGGTAGCCATGGAATGGATATTGTGGGCCCTGTTAGGCACTCCACATCTGATGATCACCCAAATTGTATCGAGTCTACGGACATGCAGGTAAACCTCCATGAAAATCTTGACATCTCTTTGCAGTGTCTTCACATCTGCCCATAATTTTCTAAATTGAGTTTTTCATTTGATTTTTCTGAATGTAGGGAAATGAAGTTAATTTATTCCAGCCAGCTAGAGAATTTTTACCTATGATCGACGAGGTCTGGGAATATCTTCTCTTTAATGCCAATTTTGATGTGCTTTTGTTTGTTTTGCTTATTCTTGATTTCTTACTTGCAGGTTTTTAGCTCCCTTGTCAAGAGTACCGAAGCAATTAAAGGTGCAACAGTTGAGAACAATAAATTCTGTGTCTCTGTACATTACCGAAATGTTGATGAAGATGTATGTTTCTTTTTTGAGCATTTAAATCTTGAATTTTCAATCCACATCTCTCGTGCTATTTGCCACACAAAGGAGCTATTCCTGTTTTAATCATTCTTTGTTGAATTTGTTTTCAGAAATGGAAAGCAGTTTGGGAGTGTGTCGAAGATGTCATTAAGAAGTATCCCCGCCTGCGATTGACTCTTGGGAGGAAGGTAAATTCTAGATCCATCATATAAAATCATCTGTACTTCCATTTTTAGTTTCGATAACCTCCGCTCCTTTTGGTTTAAAGAATTTATTATTTATGTTCTGTTATTTTCATAATGATTAGGTTTTAGAAATTCGTCCCACTATCAATTGGGACAAGGGGAAAGCTCTTGTGTTTCTACTTGAATCACTAGGTGAGCAACTTTTTACTCCTAAACTGTTTGTTACAAATGATTTATAGAATATTAAGCTTTGCTTTATACTGAGTTGCAACAAAAATATGTTTTAGGTCTCAGCAATTGTGATGATGTGCTCCCTATATATGTTGGAGATGACCGGACAGATGAAGATGCGTTTAAGGTAATCTATGGATAAAATACCCCGCCATCTTCTTTTAGTATATGCTGCTGAATTTTTTATGACATGTTCTTTAGTTATCTGCTGAATTACTTTGATGCACATCCAATAGATTTTGAGAGAGAGGAACTGTGGTTATGGGATTCTGGTATCAAAATCACCCAAGGAAAGCAATGCATTTTACTCTCTCAGGGACCCATCCGAGGTACAATTTATTTTTATTCGAATTACTTTTTAACTTTAGAAATGCTTCGTGAAACATGTCTCGTGGATCTCTTAATTCTGTGTCCCCATGAGGTTTCTTTTCTGCCTTTGCGCTACGTTAGAAATGATCTGTAGTCCCCAGCAATTTAATGTGCTTGTCATTATCTTAGGTCATGGAGTTTCTCAAGTCCCTTGTGATGTGGAAGAAGTCGAGTGCTCAATAAATGCTACAAGGAACACACAAAGAAGAGGAGAATACTCTAGTATAAAACTTACAACATTAAAGACTTTATATGTTTTTTTCTAGGAAATACTCGCAAGTGGTTTTGAAGCAGAGGTGCAAAGAAGAGAAGACTTCCATTAGAGACCTGAGGACCATCATCATCCTGCTTAACTATTTCTGCTCGAATCTTCTTGTCTTAATTGTAAATCCCCTTCTTTAATGATCTTCAGAAAATTGCCATCATGTCTTGAGTATATTAAACCCCCCTTCTTCAGTTTTGGTCGGTTTGCCCTCTAGGTAGAGTCAGTCAATCCTAAATATTTGTTAATTCTTTTAAATATAGAAATACATGCTCTTGTACCTCCTAGTTTTAAACCTAATATTTAAGTTATTGTTCTTGTTTTGTGCAATTCATTAACTTTGCTGATGGATGATGGGCTATGTAATGTTCATCATTTACGATGTTATTCAAGTTTTCGGAGCATTTTTTAAAAAAAAAATTGTTGAGAAAAAAAATTGTTGAGAAAGAATACTATCGAAGGCAGCGTTTGGTATTGTGTTTGTAACTGTTTTTCATCAAATTTTAATTTTTTTTTTGTTTAAATTGAGTGCGGTTTGTACTTTTTGGATTGTTTTGATGTGCTGATGCTAAAAATAAATTTTAAAAAATAAAAAAATATCATTGGCATATATTTTGACACGAAAAGTTATTTAAAAAACAACCGCAACTAAACTGTTAAATACGCTCGAAAGCGACTACATGATTCCGATAGAAGGTTCTGGGAATATCCAAATTATAAGGTATAATTTATTTTCAATTCCAAATTAGGGTTTCGTTTCGTGCACTAATATGCCAAGGAGATGGCAAACGCATGCATGCTTGACGGATCTATTAAACACCACTAACGGAGAATGCAAGTTGGGGTAATAAAAATGTTTGTAATAAAATTAATACAACTAAAAGATTTGGGAGGACACTACTTGTGTAATGCTCTTGCACCAACATGCAAGGGTTCCATTTCTTGTTGAAGCCATACTCATGCAAAACTTTTAACACCCCAAGTTTATTCACTCATATTATTTGAAATTTGTTAGTGTCATATAATTTTATTCTCGAAGTCAATTCCCTTGAGTAGTCTCTTCGGGGACATGATCCGATAAAATCCAAACTCTTAAAGCTATCATGAGGTACGCAATCAAGACTCTGTTCAGTACTGATGATACTATAACTCTTGGCCAGTAAATGCCTTAATGTCAGGATTTTCTTGAAAAAGCAGCATAGTATCTTCTTCCAAGCTCACCCATGCCTCAATTCCATCACCATCTTTAGTGTCTACAAGAAAAACCATCTCAACACCAGGCACATACAGTCCACTAACCCAACCAGGCTTTCCCCAGCCAAAATCTGCTTGATAAACTGGCATCCGACACCAGCTATTGAACATATAGAGATCCATTTCGCTTCTGGTAAATGCTTTTATCGTCTCGATCCTGATCTTCTCCGCCATAACAAATAACTCGTTATCACTCGAAACTCTTGCACAATCTGATACCATGTTCTTTATTCCGTTGTAAACTCTATCTACAAAGTCATGAAGTTGCACCTTGGTCTCATCATCTGCTGTAAAGTGTGAAAGTGCCACATTTATGAAGTTCCCACAAGAGTTATCAGGTATAGGCATTGCTATCTTCCCTCTCATGTTAAACGTATGCGACAAGAGGGAAGGCCTTAACCGACCATGTTTCGCTTGAGCCACCATTGTTAGTGTCTTCCATATAACTGCTGTCACGACCTCGACTCGTGTCGGCTGGTGTGATCCATTGACACTGGCACTAACAACAGCCTTCAGTTTCGACAAGGCTGCACCAGTAAACACAAACCTCTTCATAACCACAATCTTGTGATGATTGCGGCCGATGAATCGATTAGGAGAAGATATTGTATCTCTTGATGGGAAGAAGGAAGGTAATTGGAAACTTGGGGCATGTAGTACTTCATCAAACCCTAATTTACATGCTGTAGCCCAAGTACGAACGAATGTAAATACTGTATATGCATCAGCCACCCTGTGTGTCACACACAAGCCAATGGCCACCCCGCCGGATTCAAACATGTTGAATTGGATTAGTACTAGAGGGCTGTTGTCAGGTTGAACTGGATGTGGAGCCAAATGGTTCCGCAGCTCGGTCTCAAGTTCTCCTCCTTCGAGAAGCCGTGAGAGGCAACCGCTTACCTGGGCTTCTGTATATTCAACCCCCTTGTCATTACAATCAATTATGAGATTGTTATCAATGTACCTTCCAGCAAGTGGGTAGAAGATAGTCAATATCTCTGATAAAGAGTTCTGTAATTGCTTGCTTCTTTCTTCGTTATTTTCATCACCATTGGATGGGTAGTAGAAAATGAAAGGTAAATAATTATGTGGCGAGAGAAACTGATCAAGCCATGATATTTTCAAGTTTTGAAGATGGTGTGGAGTTGGAGATGATGGAGTTATCATCTTTCTAGATAGGATTTGAACTTTCATATTGGAATTCTTTTCAAGGTCTATATCAACAAGGAATGACAAAAAAAAAAAAGGATTAAAAATTGTGTTCGTACACAAGCCACAGCTTATTTTTTTTGGAAGAAGGTAAATGCTCGTATATATATCACCAAGGATCGATGATCAAGAACGCAATATATTCGTAACATGTTAGTATTAAATATTAGTTTTCAATAACACAAGGTTTAATAAAGGAAGAGAAACATTTCTTGAAAAAACTAAGCAAATTAACGTATATGAGATAAGAATGAACGGAAGACAAAATAAATTTAATTAAATTTAGTGAAAGTTTTTCTCTTGACAAAAGAAATTAAACTGATGAATAAAAATATTATTGTTTTAATAAAAATATCATTAATTTATATGTTAACCTAGTACGTAATTCAGTAATCTCGAAATTAATTATTTTTATTAGAATAATAACTTTTTATTTGTTTTTATTTTTTTTATTAAAATTTTTTGACTCAAGAATAGTAATATCTTGAAGTGTGGGCTGGATTTTCAACATTAATTTCAAGGGTAACACAAGAGTCTTTTGATTCCAAACGTCTTCTTCATATGATAATCCAACAAATGAATTGTCAATATTAATCAAGGGTAAAATATTATTTGAAATGCCATATATCCTCAAGCTATGAATATTCAAAATATAAAATGGCATTCGAATCGATGATGAGATGACAGATAAAAGATCGGAGTTTGTGTGGGCATTCATGAGGACGGGAATTATATATATGCCATGGATGGGATTGTTTTGGCCTTTATAGAGATTGAATTCCATGATCAGCTAGCTAGAAAGATCATGTGATCTCCCAACTGAAATTCATGGCTAGCTAGCTACCATTCTTCGAGCAAATGCTGCAAACAATTCAAGATCTAAGAATGCTGTGGCCAAAATCTGGATACATGCATGGTGTAGCTTCTTCTTCACATGGTGGTTTTGCTGAAAGGGCTACAAGAGACAATAAATCTGGACACGTCTAGTCATCTCACATGTTCCCATGTTTACCAGACACTCACTTTAACCTATATCATTGCTGTCATGATAGCGAAGGGAGTTCATGCATACCCATGTTTCTTACTGTGTGTGCGTATATGTGTATGTCTTTGATCAACTAATTCCACGTGTATTTACCATTATCAAATTTAATATATACAAAATATATGTTTTTTTTTTCTTACTTTACTTTGGAATAAAGAGTATTTCTAAGCTAATTTATGGTAAAGTATAATATAAATTAATTATATCCTCTTAGTATCTTAAATTATTAGATTAATATTATTCTTTTACATTATATCGGATATTTAATAAGTAATGACTATACAGTCAGGAGTCAGGAGTTTGAATATAATCATTTTAGGTATTTTAAAGCCTGAATGATAAAAATAATTTGATTTTAAAGTTAATTTATTCATTTTAGGTATTTTAAAGCCCTTGAATGTTTGTTTTTACGTTTCAAAATTTTTTTTACTTCAAATTAATATTTTTTTAGATCATTTTGATGTGATGATGTTAAAAATATATTTTTTTTAAAAAAATATTATTTTAATATATTTCTTAACAAAAAACACTTTGAAAAGCAACCGCTATCATTCTCCGCCAAATTAATTTTTAAAGATATATTAGTTGTTTTACTATGTAAAAAAATTTATAAAAAATACAATCTCACCTTTAATAGTTAGGCCATTTGTTTTTGTTGAAAATTCCAAAATAATCATTTCATTTTTCTAATCCACTATGCAAATAAATCTAAAACCACAAAATTTATTGCTGCAGTAAATCTTCTGCCCTTTTAGTTTCTTTTAATAATTAATACATTTTAAGTTTTTTTTTTAAATGATTTATGCTGTGAAAGTCAAGGTTGTAGTAGCTCTCTTCATTACTTTTTCCCAGGAGGAAAAAAAAGCCTATATTCATGCCCCCTACCTGACTTTGTAGGTGTCAAAATCAATCACAGAAATTGGAGTTAATTCTAATTTCCATGTCATTATTTAACACTTTACTCCTACCACATGGAGCACGTGCATGTGTAGACTGTTGTAGAACCTACTCAACAATTCTTATATTAACATTTTCCTCCCATAAGAGGCCCAGTTTTGCTTTCTTTTCTTGCAATTTGCTGAAAAGGAAATGCTTGGTTACCAAAGAATTCTGTTGAGGATATGATATGATTATTTTTAAATATATATATTTTTTTTATTTAAAAATTTATTAAAATAATTTTTTTTATTTTTTTAAAATACTTTTAAGATCATCACATCAAAACGATTTAAAAATATAAAAAATTTTAAATTTTTATAAAATATTTTTGGGTCGGCCAGCGTTTAAAGCTATCTATTTAATTTTTTTTTTTGTTAAAATCAAGGTCTAATGGTCCCAAAATATTAAATTAAATGAGATAAATAACTAGCTTAGCAGCGTGGTTGTGGTTGCTATTCAAATAATTTTTCATGCCGAAATATATGCCAATGATGTTTTTTTATTTTTTAAAAATTATTTTTGACATCAGCACATCAAAACAATCCAAAATATATTAAATTTTAGCAAAAAAATTTGAATTTTTCAAAAATACAGTTTGCACTGCGTTCCCAAACCTATTCAAAATAGACATAATGAAGTTGTAATACAATATTAAATATCATAAAAAGAATTAGCTAACCAATTAATCAGCAGCCCCAACTTGTATGTTGGATCAAAGCATGATGATGAGCATCAATATTCATATGCTCCTTCTTTAAGAAGTCCAGCTTTTAAGGCCATCTATTTAACTAATAGAAACCTGGAAGGAATGTGATTATTCTAAACGACAATATATCATTCGCAGTAATTATGGCGAGACATATTTAAACTACTTGTCGGTTATTCAAAATCACAAAACCAAATAATTCAAGATTTGTGCTGGCCGGATTTCATATTAAATTGAATGAAAATTAATATTGTCAAATTTAATCAATTTGTTGAGTTAATTTACGGTCCGATCATAACTTTATTTAATTTTTTAATATTATTTTGAAGTGTTTTTTTTTTAATTTTAAAATGAAATCTTTTTTTATGAAGCAGATTTTCAACACCTAAAAACTGGGTTTCCTAGCGCTTTATCTTATTTTGATGCATTCGAACTTCCAAATGGCTAGTAATTGGTCCTTACTAAATTAAAGTCAAATACAAATTAACACATGCTAGAAAACATTCCCATATGTCCACATCCAATTTATGAATGCGTGGCCCATCAAAGCCGAAGTACTCTTCAGATCACC
>Ga0325414_1003605_pt1 | contig 16142 bp, 9 predicted proteins | sample PopdelMetagenome_8_FD_206183 | JGI IMG/M metagenome (GOLD analysis project Ga0325414, IMG submission 206183) | Populus deltoides microbial communities from Bellville, Georgia, United States - Leaf-PdKOR-R3 | ecosystem: Host-associated > Plants > Phyllosphere > Phylloplane/Leaf | place: USA...
TATTTTTAATTGTTTTTGTTCTTAATAATTGTATAAATGTTGTTGTGAGATTTGTTTTTTCATATGAGATTAATTTTTAGTTGATTTATTTATAGGATTTTTAAATTTTTAGCAATTGCAACTTCATTTTTTTCATATGAATTTTTTTAGTTGAATTTATTTTTTCATTTTATTTATTTGTTGCAAATTTGTTTGAGTTGATTTTCTCCTTTTTTTTCAAGCATATTGAGTATATATTATACAGTGTTGATTTATGTTAATTTAATTATTTTATAATTTTATAAAATGAATTTTTTTTAAATAATTACCGAGGAAATTACCGATGGAATTTCCATCGGTAAATCCGTTGGTAATAAAAAATATTATTACCGAGGGATATACCGACGAAATGAAGCGGGTAATTTTATTTTTTTATTTCTGATGGATTTACCGACAGATAAAAAATTACCGATGAAGGATTCACCGACGGAGCATTTCCGTCGGTGATGTCGTCGGTAAATTAATTACCGACGGAATATGTGTCTTACACCGACGAAAAAATTTCGTCGGTAAAACTGTTAAATCTTGTAGTGTTGGTTGAGGAGGTTAAAAAATGCAAAGATTGAAATTTGACAGTATATCGTTGACTGATGAGAGCCTTGTTGACAAAGAAAATTCAATTTGAAAAAAAAATATATATTCAAAATCAGATGTTTATGGACTCAATTAAATTTTATCTAAGGTTTAGTTGAAGTTATAGCGGGTTGATTGCAAGAAAAATTGATTTAAAAGTCAATGTAGGCTTTTATTGGAAGAACTTAAAGTTCTAGGGTCAAATTAGAATTTTTAAGAGTTGATTTAATCAAATTAGGGTCTTAATTGCATATTTATTGAAGTTTGATGTCCAATTAGGGACTTGATTGAAACAATCCGAAACCAATGAAGAACACGAAGATACTCAAACTTAAACCCAACAATTTGAACATCAAACTAAACCAAATTTCAAGCAATAAAATGTAAGGTTTTATTCGTAATTAAGCATAGATGAAGAATTAAGTGTTATTTTGCTTCAATTATTAATCAAAAATCACAATGTTTTTTGTCAAAAATGAGTTTCGGTTCAAAATTGACACCTTAAGATTAAAACCTGCAAAAACATGTTATTGATTCATAAAAACCCTAGATTATTTATTAATAATGACACGAACTTGCAGAAACCAAAATTGAATCAAAATGAGACCTAAGACTAGCACTCAAGACAATGTTCTTCCAATAAACATGAAGAACATGAACTAAGATTGCCTAAAAAACCAAACATACACTGTGAACAATGCATATTATCATAACCAAATATACTTGAATAAAAAAGAACTAATAAAAACAACAAATCATCAAAATCATGCAAAAGATTCCAAGCTTCAAAGCTATCAACTTAAAACAACCTATATATTCATGCAATTTATATTCAAAATGTCTTCCTAAACCTTTGACAAGAACCAAACAAAACTCAGAAACCCAGAAACATGCATCAACCAACATTGAAAAAAATTCATAAACTTGCTCCCATATTTGGCAAATTTCAAATCAAACTAAAGTGTACTCTTAACATATTAAGACAATAATCATCATGTTAATACACTTAAAACATTGCATTTAAATAATAAAAAACAATCCAACAGTTAAACAGTAGCCGAACGACACGTCGTTTAAGCTAAACCCTATAAATTAGGGTTTTATTTTGGGATTTGGCAAACTTCAATTTAATCCCTATTCTTCCAGTTTCTTTTAATTTCACTCGTAATTGCTTCATGAACCCTTCATTTTATGCAATGTCACCCCTGCCAAACTTAATTGCCAGCCCCAAATTTAAGTGTCTTTTACAACTTGGTCCTTTGTTTGCGATTTGTTTAATTAGACCGCCACATGACCATCAAACCTTCAATTATCTTCAATTTGACCCCTGATTTCACCAATTTCAAAACTTGAAAAGTCTTGTATGTCTTACAAGTTGGTCCTTAGTTTTTTATTTGTTCAATTAGGTCCCTAATTACCCATTATACTTTGAAATTTATGCAATTACGCACCTGATTTGACTAATTTAACTTTTAAAAATTACAATTTAGCCCTCAACTTTTATTTCTTCTATTTAGAGCCTAAATTAACTTCAAAAGGTTAATTTTCTTACAGTTAAATCCTCATTAAATTCAATTAAACATTTTTAAAAAATTTCAATTGAGTCCTTAAACATCCAAGCTTGAATTTTCCTCGTCAAAATGAATTTTCTTTGTTCATTGGGAGACCTCACTAGTCAAAGATATGCTGTCAAATCCAATTTTAATCTTCCTCGAATAGTCTTTTGCAAATTTCTTGGGCATTCTGGTATTTTTTCTCAACTGGTATGCATTTTTTTTATTTTCTTCCAATATTTCTTTCAATTTTTAATGTTTTCTCTTTTTCTCTTTTTTTTAATTTTTTGTTTATGTGGGTCCCCAAAAATGCGTAATAACATTAGGTTCAAGCTTCAAGTTGAACCTCCACCTTCAACTTGAGAGTGTGTATTGTCATAACCCATTTTTGGGTTATTCCCCAATTCACATGTTTTCTCTCTTCAAAAAAAGAAAATACAAAAAAATATCAAAAACATATTATCAAAAAATATAATAGTGAAAAGAGGATGTCAGAGCGCCCTAAAAATGGTTAAAAATTGGTTGAGGAGGTTCAAAAATACAAAGATTAAAATTTGACAATATTTTGTTGACTAATCAAAGCCTTGTTGATAAAGAAAATTCAATTTGAGGAAGAAAAGTCTAAAAGCAGATGTTTATGGACTCAATTAAATTTTATTGAAAGTTTAATTGAATTTACGGAGGGTTTGATTGCAACAAAATTTGATTTTGGAGTTAATTTGGGCTTTAATTGGAAGAAATTCAAGTTTTGGGATCAAAATATAATTTTTGAGAGTTAATTTGGTCAAATCAGGGACTTTTTGAAGAAATCCTAGTCCAGGGACCAAACTGGAAAAGGCGTGTAAATAAAGGGGTTGTAATTAAAACTGAATCAAGGGCCAAATTGAAGAAATTAGAAGTTTATTGTTCAATTGAGGGTCAAATTGTATAAATTCAAGACCAAGGACCAAAGTGAAAAAGGTTGTCAACTTTAGGGCCGCTGTTTGATTTTTGGCAGGTGCAATTGCATTGATTTTTAAATCAAAATTGCAATGTAGGACTTGATTGAACAAATTACAAATTGAGGACCAATGTGAACTCGGACTCGTTTTTGCTGCCTTTTCCTTTTAAGTGAAACGGCGCGTTTTATCCAAAACGGCGCCGTTTCATGCACTGTTCACATAAAAAAAAACCCAAACGGTGTTGTTTTGAATAGCATTGTGGGTCTTCTTCTTCTCCTGGACGTGTGAGACAGGGGAAGAAGAAGATTGTTTTACCGACTTTTCTCTCCCTCTTCCTTCAAAAAACATCAAAAAGACGCTAATCATAACTCCATGTGTATAACCTCTGACCTGTGGCCTAACACGGGGCGGTGAAAAAGGAGGGAACATGCCCTTCGAGCTGTTTTTGGGGCGGCTGCACAGTGGCCGCCCCTGCCTCTCTCTCCCCTGTTTTTCCTATAAATACAAGGGAGAGCACCAGAAAAAAGGAACACAAGAAAAAAGGCGGGGAGACCGAAAGAAAAGAAGGAAAAAAAACATAGCAGAGAAGAGAGAAAAGGAAAGAAAAAGAAAGAGAAAGAGAAAGAGAAAGAGAAAAACAAAATAGAAAAAAAATAAAGGAGGGAGAGAGAGGAAGAAGAATGCGAAGCACTGTGCGCACGGTGCCCCAGCCACCGCCAGCAGCCGCGTCCTGCCACCTCCACCGCCTCCAGCAGCACTGTGAGGCACCACAAGTCAACCCTCTTCCCTTTCCCTTTCGTCTTCCTCCTCTTCCGCATCTGCTTGTCCACTGTTCATGTTGCATGTGAACAGTGGAGAGGCCCACTGTTTAATGGGATGGCAGCGCCGGCCCAGCCCAAAATGGGTGGGCTGGGTCCGGCTCAATTAAAAAAAAATAATTTTCCTAGTGACCAGAATACCAGGTGGCGATTCCCAGTCTATATTTTACTAATAAGAGACAATAATTCCTTTTCTTTCCATATTTGCCAGTGAGGGTGGACGATCACCGCGACGCCGTACACGTGCGATGTGTATCATAGGATATTACACATTATAGCCTTTTATATATATATAGGAAAGGTTAATTAACTAATTGGTTAAGCCTCCTATTATTTTAAACCACAACAAAAAATCTTTAATATGGATACGGCTCGATACGTGCTTGACAAATAGTTGTGATTGTGAATTAAAATCAATAGACAAATCAAACTTCATAAGTTATATCTAGGAATAAGTGTATAGACATATAGATTCCATAAGATTTCTCCCATAAACATAATGAATTGCCCATTACAAGTATTATTAAAAAAATGCAGGACACTAGTTTGTGTATGTCAACATTGAACATTGTCAGTAAAAAAAAAATGAAAATTTGGCCCAACCTGAATCTAGTTTGTGTATGTAAAAATATGTCGATTTTAAAAAAAAATTAATATTTGTTAATATTAATATAAATTGATTAATTGACCAATCTCACATAAGAAATAAAAAATTTGTGGCAACCTTTATTTTTTTTTTAATATCAAACCTATTTTGTCAGATGCCTTTCCTATATGCGGATTGCAATAAAATTGAAAGAATTTTGTATTGAAATTAACCAAGCCCAATATATACATAGGACCTAAAAACCCACTAAAATAGGCAAGAAAAAAAATAGCATGTACATAAAACATTAAGCTTTTGCGTCTCATCTAACAATTTAAGCTTTTGAGTTGAAATGGTTTTTTGATATTATATCAGAGCCTTATTGATCAAGTGGTTACCAGTTCGAATCTCACCACCCTCATTCTATTTGATAAAAATTAAGTACAAAAAAATATGAGGTTATGCAAGTTTGAATCCCATAAAATTTTCAATTGATTATAAAAACAAGATGATTTTCTAGTGACAATATCAAGCAACAAACGAAGAGTGTGTGTGTGTGTGGAGACAACATGAAAATTAAGGAAAAGCCAAAGCTAAAAAGCTTCTTATTTATTTAAGTTTTATTTATGCCCACCACATGATAGTAGGCAGTCGAGATCCCTCATACAGGATTGCAGTAGCTAATAGTTCAGGTTCAAACATGATAATAGGCAATCGACTTCCCTCAATATCATTCTGACACCATTTTATTCTCGATTTTTGGTGCTCTCTATTCATCTGGTTCAAACATAACAAGAAGAGGGCCGGCACCAGGAACCAAGTTCTTGTCACCGTTGACGCCAACTGGGACGCATGAGCATTCACAGAAGGGTTCGGACATTGGACAAAATGAAAGCTGATAAAAACTATTCTCACCTTCATACTTGGTGATCTTAAACCGATTCAATCTATCAACACCTCCAGTGGTCACAATGTATCCTTTCAGTGTTGTACTGAATCGGATTTTCCACATGGGTGTCACGCCTCCCATTAAGCACATGGCACTTGGCCCTGCAAAGTTCACATTTAGATGAGTTCCTTCGCGGATGACACTATCGGTGGATTGTATAACTGGTGAAAATGTTATTGGGAGGCTCTCGTTCAATGTGGAAAGTATAACATCTGAATTGCATAAGACCTGGCCATTGATAGTGAATGATTCTCATCATGCCTATGCCTTTGATTTCGTTGTATCTGGTAAGATTTGAAATTCACATTGTTGTGTTTACTTCAAATTTAATTAATGAAGGATCTTCTTAGGGGTTGATACTGAAGCTAGCAAGGAAATCTTTCAAAGTATATCTTCACAGATTCAAAACGTGGTTATGATTGGTATTGGTAGGTGAAAGCTGATCTTTTTGTGAAGGTCGGAGTCTAGGGTCTTAGATAGGGGTGGTAATATGGTGGTGCTGTTAAGAAAGGATTAATGAATATCCCAAAGTTACATAATGGTTTAGGAAAGAAATATGTAAACCTGATCTGTCAACTATACTATTCCTATTGTAATTCATATTCCTAATATAGCGTAGCACAATTGTAGGGAAATACTTGTATATAAGTGGCAGAGTATCATTGAATAATATAAGACAAATATTTTCTCTTCTCTGTTTTTCATGGTATCAGAGCTGGTAACCTAGCTCTTTGCCGTTTTTTTTCTTGCTCCAATTTTCCCTGCCAATTGTCCAGTATTATGGAGTATGAACAATCTTTTAAGGAAGGCAAAAACAATGGCTTCGATCCTTTTTTTCTCTACCATTCTGACCACCCAGGATTGGTGCTGGTCTCCAAGCCTCTCAATGGCGACAATTATTCCACCTAGTGCAGGTTTATGACGATTTCTTTGAATGCTAAAAATATGTTGGGATTTATAGATGGAACAGTACAGATACCACCTGCCAAGAGCCAACCAAACCATTATGCTTCAGGGAAGAGATGCAATGACATGATTCTCTCATGGATTCTCAATTCAATCTCGCCAGAACTTGCAAACAGTGTTATATATTCAACTACAACTATTTTTGTCAGATACCCTTTCCTATCTGCTGATTATGATAAAACGGAATGAATTTCATATTGAAATTAACTATTATCACATTCTAGGCCAATATATAAATATTGGCATCTTACATTCCCTTTATGCAATTATAAAGCAAAAAAAACACCAAGCAGCTTACATTCCCTTTATGCAATCAGTCCCTTGCCTTAGAATCTCTGAAAGACTAGTTAGGGTTTCTAGTGACCATAATACTAGGTGGACACTCCCTTATTCACAAAAACAAATAACCCGAAAGCAATCGAGGGACGCCGCACTCCGCCGTAAGGGTGCGACAAGCTCCTTCACAAGACCTCCTGTAAAACCTCTGGGCGAAAAATCATAAATTGACTAGTTTCATGTAAAAAAAAATTCATAACTCTTGATCGGGTTATCAAAAAATTCTGAAAATTTGCATGAAGCCTTCTAATATGATGACTTGCCTTGGGTTAAAATTTCTGAATTTTTAGAGAAATTCAGAAATTTGATGAAAAATCATAATTTGACTAGTTTTACGTTATTAGACGTAATTTTCAATCCAACCATCAGATTGAGCTGAAATTTTATGAGAAATCTTAAAATATATTGAACAGAGGTCGGTAGTGCTAGCAAAAAAATAAGGACCGTCAAATAGAAGCAAAAAGACTCATTAAGGGTAAAATGATTATTTTCCATTAAAAATAAAACAAATCAGCTCCTTTTCTGTTATAAGCTGCCGACTGGGCAGAAACAAAATGTGAAAAGAAAAAAAAAACAAGAGAAGAACATTATAAATCAAGAGAAAAACAAGAAAAAGTGAGAGATAGCTTTGAAACTTGTAAGATTAAAAGACTTGGAACATTAAATTAAGGAAGAACCAAGTGAAGGATGATATAAGAAAGGAGAGGAGGGCTGACCACACTAGGAGGAGAAGAGAAGTTGGGAGAACTTAGATTCGTAAGCATGAAAAATTAAGATTCTTAATTGAATGAAGTGTTTTTGATTTTATTTGAGTAAGTTATCAAACAATGACAATTTAATATAATTTCTTATATTCTTGACTTTTTAAATTAGAGTTCTTATGAGAATTTGGAGATTTTGAGAAAAGTAGTAAACATGATGGAATTGAGATAGAATAGTATAGAAATAGTGAATGTAAGTAGTAATTAAGAAAGAAATTGAATAAGTTGAAGAAATGAACTTGTAACAAAGGATGGGGAAATAAAGGAATAGGTTTTAATTGTTTTATGTTTGAGAAATGATGTTCTTTATCTTATTTTAAGTATTCAAAATATGAACAAGTGAAGAAACATCATAAGAATGTGAAAAGAAGAATTAAATAAATGTTAGGAATAGTTCATGGAAGAATTCTTTAAGCGAGTTAAAAGAAGAAAATTGATTAAAACTATATGTTCAAAATGAGGTGACAAATGAATGAAATTTTTGGTGTGAAACCCTATTAAATAAAAGATATTACGTGCTTCAAATTTAGGCATGTAGGAGAAATAATAATGGATTAATAGCGTAGTGCAATTTAATTGATTCAGGAGTTGTTTCGCGAGTAGGGCAAAAGGCAGGAGGAGCTGGGCCATCATGAGAAAACGGTAGGTGATTCATTACTTTCTTTTAAAATTCAATTTCATTATTAGTTATGAGTTGTTTATGACATATTGATATGGAAAAAGTAGAAGAAGAAACTTGTTTGTATTATAATTCGGATGTTGGGTAATTCATATAGAATTACTGGTTAGATTGGCTATTGATGGAGAATAGTCAGATGTTGGGTAATATGTCTGGAACTACCGGTTAGATTGGCTATTGATGGACAATAGCCGAATGTTGGGTTATTCATATGGAATTGCCAGTTTGATTGTTGGCTATCAAAGAGCGTTAGCCGGGTTTGAGGTAAAATTTTGAATTACAAAATTAAAAATTAAGCAATGAGTGTTGGTTGCGGAGGTCCTATAAGTATAGGATTAATAAATTATGAATGGGTTATTAATGTTGATATGTAGTAAGTTAGTGATGAAAGACAATTTGATATATTTTGAAGAATTGTGAACATAATAACTTTATCATTTTTAATGTGTTATCTTCCTTATTTCTTATTAATGTTATGTATATAGGTTTTTCACAAGGTGATGTGGAGCGTTAAATATTGGCTTTGTGTTTAAATTTGTTTATTTTGTGGAATGTAATATCTTTTGCTTTATATGTAATTTGTATTATATATAGATTTTAATATATGTATCCTTAAGATATTTGCTTTTGATATTTATACATTTAGAACGTACGAGTAAGGAACTAATATTAGAAAACTATTCGAAAAGAATACTTAGTAATTATAATCATGCATGTTTAAAAGATGGATGCATGTTAATGTAATAATGAGTTCAATATGAATCCTTTGAGTTAATATGTGTTTGTAGCTAATGTTTTATTTATTGATGATGTAAGGATGAAAAAGCATAATGAAGTATGGTTATATGAAATATTGTATGATGAGATGGGATATGATCCAGGATAGTTGGATCGAAGTGGAAGATTTGAGTATTGTGATTGAATGAAGTCTAGTCGATAACTTAGTAATATTAAAAAAACAAAGGAAACTCTACCAAAATTTTCAAAAAAAAATCTCATAATCTTAGACATATTATTCAATACTTGACATTAGTAAAGAAATGTTTGAGATTTCATGACATTATAATTTGAGGGTGTTACACCTCCCTTCAATCCATAGGTGTTGTTGACAGTGCTCCTTTGTTACCCATGTCAGGTTAACCACCATCAGCTCTTGTTGCCCAATAAAAATTCTCTGGTTCCATAATATTTTACTAACATGAAGCAATTCAGTCTTGCTTCACCAATTGTTATAGTTACTGAGCTTAGAATTTAAGTTTTGGGATTTAGGAGTTGTTCATTATTTTTTAGGCATTAAGGTCCATCCTACCACTATGGGTATCATGCTATGATAAGATAAGTATATTCTTGACATCCTTCACAGAGCAGGTATGTGTTTTTGCAAGCCTATTGATACTCCTCTTTCTACATCAAAGGTTGTAGTGGTATCCGCTTGCTTGTTTTAGGATTCTACACATTTTTGACAAATTATTAGTGCTCTTCAATATCACACTTTTACTAGACCAGAAATTTATCAGTATATGCATACTCCTACAGATGCATATTAGGCTACAGTTAAATGTATTTTGTGTTATCTTAGAGGTACGATTTCTTTTGGTCTCCATATCACTCGTAGCTCTTCTTTTTTCATTGCATGGTTTTACAGATACTGATTGGGCTAGTAATATTGATGCTCATAAATCTATGGGTGGATATCTTGTATTTTGGTCATACACTGATTTCTTGGAAGTGAGGCAAACAGCACACAGTTGCTCATTCTTCTACTGAAACTACGTATAAAGCCTTAACCGATGAAACTTTTGAGGTTATATGACTTCAATATTTATTGTTAGATCTGCATATTACTCCTCCATTTGTGCCTATGATTTGGTGTGATAATTTGAGTGCTACTTATTTGTTTATGAAACCTATCTTCCATGCTCATACTAAGCATTTTGAGGTTGATTATCATTTTGTACATGACAGAGTTGCTATGAAGGCCATTCAAATTCACTTTATTTCTTCCAAGGATCAACTTGTCGATGTTCTTACCAAGCCCCTTTCTACTGCTTCTTTTATTGATCTTAGGTGTCGTGTATGAGCGCGTGACGTTGGGGTAAAGGATTTACCGCCTAGTTTTATAGCTCAGGATAAAGATTCATTTGTGTGAATAAATCTTGTGTTTCAAATTTATTATGGGTTTATGTGCCCAAATGAATTCTTATGGGAAGGGTCTAGGTAGGTGCCTTGACAGGGTTCACCTATCTTGGAAGGTGAAAGGGTTTTCCACAGCTCATATATTGTGGTAAAAAATACTTACAATTAAAAATGGTGAATATTCAAAATAATTTTTAGAATTTTATAGTCAATTCCTGATATTTAAATAGCAGCCTACTTATAGGTTCAACATTTATACCAAAATATTGAGCATTAATCCTCATGAATTAAAATTTTAGAGATTATGAAATATCAGCCAAATTTTCATGAATTCAGTAAACTAGTTATTAAATCCAAAATGCATGCAAATAAATAAAAAGATTATTTTTTGTGCTTTTTTTAATATGCTAACATATGCAAATATAGTTTATTTTTTAGAGACTTTGTCACATGCAACACGCAAAAAAAACATTCATATTACTATATTTTAGGTTATTTTTTTATTTTTAGTTATTTTTTGTATTTCTATAAGGCCATATTTAAGAAGACCAATTTTTTAAATACAAAAAACCACCCAAAATATGCATAAGGGGTGTTTGCCAAACACACCCTTAAAAAAAAACTTAACAAAACAATGGCAAACCAAACAGGGTATATATGACTGACTCGGTTTTGACCTGACTGGGTTGACCCGACCGAGTTGACCTGAAAAATCTAAAAAACATTAAACATTAGAAAACATAAAAGCTAATTATTTTCTTAAGCAAAACGAATCAAAACACAAAAAATGAAGAACACGAAGACACTCAAATTGAAACCCAGCAATGTAAATATCAAACTAGACCAAATTTCAAGCAATAAAATGCAAGGTTTTATTCGCAATTAAGCATCGATCAAGAATTAAATGTTATTTTGCTTCAATTATTACTCAAACATCATAATTTTTTTGTCAAAAATGAGTTTCGGTTCAAAACCGAAACCCTAAGATTAAAATCCACAAAAATATGTTATTGATTCATGAAAACCTTAGATTATTTACTAATAATGATACGAACTTGCAGAAACCAAAATTGAATCAAAATAAGACCTAAGACTAGCACCCAAGACAATGTTGTTCCGATGAAGATAAAGAACATGAACTGAGATTGCCAAGAAAACCCAACATACACTGTCAAACCTAGAAAACACATTCTAGGCCTCCAAACCAAACTCTTTTAGCCTCAACAATGCATATTATCATAATCAAATATACTTGAATAAGAACTAATAAAAACAACAAATCATCAAAATCATGTAAAATATTCCAAGCTTCAAAACTATCAACTTAAAATAGCCTATATATTCATGCAATTTAGATTCAAAATGTCTTCCTAAACCTTTAACAAGAACCAAACAAAACTCAGAAACCCAGAAACATGCATCAACCAACAGAAAAAATTCATAAACATGCTGCCATATTTGGCAAATTTCAAATCAAACTAAAGCGTAAACTTGACATATTAAGGCAATAATCATCATGTTAATACACTTAAAACATTGCATTTAAATAATAAAAAAATCCAACAATTACTAAGTAGTCAAACGACACATCGTCGAAGCTAAACCCTATAAATTAGGGTTTTAATTTGGAATTTGGCAAACTTCAATTTAATCCCTATTCTTACAGTTTCTTTTAATTTCACTCGTAATTGCATCATGAACTCTTAATTTTATGCAGTTTCACTCCTGCCAAACTTAATTACCAGCCTCAAATTTAAGTTTCCTTTACAACTTGGTCCTTGATTTCTGATTTGTTTAATTGGACCACCAGATGACCATTAAACCTTCAGTTATCTTCAATTTGACCCCTGATTTCACCATTTTCAAACTTAAAGTCTTATGTGTCTTATAATTTGGTCCTTAGTTTTTGATTTGTTCAATTACGTCCCTAATTGCCCATCATACTTTGAAATTTATGCAATTAAGCATCTGATTTGACTAAATTAACTTTTAAAAATTACAATTTAACCCCTAGACTTTAATTTCTTTCATTTAGAGCCTAAATTAACTTTATAAGGTTAATTGTCTTGCAATTAAACCTTCATTAAATTCAATTAAACCTTACAAAAAAATTTAATAGTCCTTAAGCATCCAAGCTTGAATTTTCCTCCCCAAATTAAATTTCCTTTGTTAATAGGGAGACCTCATTAGTCGAAGACATGCTGTAAAATCCAATTTTAAACTTCCTCAAACAGTCTTTCGGCAATATTTTAAACATTCTAGTATGTTTTTCTCAACTGATATGTATTTTTTTTCCTTCCAAAATTTCTTTTAATTTTTTATATTTTCTCTTTCCCCCCCTTTTTTTATTTTTTATTTACATGAGACCCAAACAATGAGTAATAACATTAAGTTCAAGCTTCAAGTTGAACCTCCACCTTCAGCTTATTATAGGATATTACACATTATAGGCTCATATATATATATATATATATATATATATATATATATATATATATATATATATAGGAAAGGTTTGTTACTCCTATATTGTAATATTTACATTAATTATTACATCACCTTACATATATAAATATGAATAGTTGACTAACTAATTGGTTAAGCCTCCTATTACTCTAAACCACAACAAAAAAAATTTAATATGGATAGGGCTCAATACATGTTTGACAAATAGTTGTGATTGTGGATTAAAATCAATAGGCAAATCGAAGATCATAAGTTATATCTAGGAATAATTAAGTGTGTACACACATATATTCCATGAGATTTCTCCATAAACATAATGAATTGTCCAATACAAGTATTATTAAAAAAATGTAGGACACTAGTTTGTGTACGTCAACATATGAACATTGTCAGTAAAAAAATATGAAAATTTGACCCAACCTGAATCTAGTTTGTGTATGTAAAAATATGTCGATTTTAATAAAATTTTAATATTTGTTAATATTAATATAAATTGATTAATTGACCAATCACACATAAGAAATAAAAAATTTGTGGCAACCTTTATTTTTTAGTAATATCAAACCTATTTTGTTAGATGCCTTTCCTATATGCGGATTGCAATAAAATTAAAAGCAATAAAATTGAAAGAATTTTATATCGAAATTAACCAAGCCCAATATATACTTAGGACCTAAAAACCCACTAAAATAGGCAAGAAAAAAAATAGCATGTACATAAAACATTAAGCTTTTGCGTCTCATCTAACAATTTAAACTTTTGGGTTGAAGTGATTTTTTAATATTGTATCAGAGTTTTATTGATCAAGCAGTCACCAGTTCGAATCTCACCACCCTCATTCTATTTGATAAAAATTTAAGTATAAAGAAGTGTGAAATTGTGCAAATTTGAAGCCCATACAATTTTCAATTGATTGTAAGAACCAGATGATTTTCTAGTGACAATATCAAGCAACAAACGAAGTGTGTGTGTGTGTGGAGACAACATGAAAATTAAGGAAAAGCCAAAGCTAAAAAGCTTCTTATTTATTTAAGTTTTATTTATGCCCACCACATGATAGTAGGCAGTCGAGATCCTTCATACAGGATTGCAGTAGATAATAGTTCTGGTTCAAACATGATAATAGGCAATCGACTTCCCTCAATATCATTCTGACACCATTTTATTCTCGATTTTTGGTGCTCTCTATTCATCTGGTTCAAACATAACAAGAAGAGGGCCGGCACCAGGAACCAAGTTCTTGTCACCGTTGACGCCAACTGGGACGCATGAGCATTCACAGAAGGGTTCGGACATTGGACAAAATGAAAGCTGATAAAAACTATTCTCACCTTCATACTTGGTGATCTTAAACCGATTCAATCTATCAACACCTCCAGTGGTCACAATGTATCCTTTCAGTGTTGTACTGAATCGGATTTTCCACATGGGTGTCACGCCTCCCATTAAGCACATGGCACTTGGCCCTGCAAAGTTCACATTTAGATGAGTTCCTTCGCGGATGACACTATCGGTGGATTGTATAACTGGTGAAAATGTTATTGGGAGGCTCTCGTTCAATGTGGAAAGTATAACATCTGAATTGCATAAGACCTGGCCATTGATAGTGACTGCAAGAGTTGTTGTATTGTCAGTCGAGGGGGCTACGATTAAATAACGAGCACCAGCTTGCACCTCATGACCGAAGACGTCGAGCACTGCTGCAGCATCTTTGGCATGAACTGCCTCTGGAAATGAAGTTCCTATGAAGGCAAAGAGAAGGAAAGAGAGCCCTAGAACTTTAGTGATCTTCATATTTGTTGAATATGAGTATTAGTTATCTCAATATTGTGTCTTATTGATCTTGTTTTGAAACAACGCATGGAGAGCATATATTTACATGGAGCAAGCATATGGATTATTTGTTAGAATTAATTAAAAAATTCCACAAAAATATAAATTGTAGTGTTTTACTCGTGCTGATTTCTGACAAAACTAGAAATTATAGCCCTGTGGCGACGAGTTGTCGTATAGGTTTTGAGCTCTTGCCTCTTGCTTACTTGATTTATCCCACAAAAGAGTTTTACTCGTGCTTAAAATTGATCTGATCAATGAACTCTATGGATAACTTCATTTAAAACTACTAATTAAATCTTCGAAATCAAATTCAAGTTGTCAAGCTAAAATGAGATTACATGTCCAAGTATTCTAAAAACGTTTTGGTTCATTTTTTTGCACTGGACACTTTGGGAAACTTGATTAATTAATAATCTAGGTTAGTTTGCTTCAATAACTTTTTTTTTTTAGTTTTAATCGTAGAGTTTTGTTTTTGCACCGAAACATATTTCGACCAAATTGTGAATATTCAGTGATAATCGTTGATGTTGGAAGCTTGATTATGATTTGGTGAATGATTCTCATCATGCCTATGCCTTAGATTTTGTTGTATATGGTCAGATTAGAAATTCACACTATTGTGTTTACTTTTAATGTTCTTCTTGTTCTTGAGTTTTCTGGGTTTTGATTCGTTTTTGACAAAAAAAATCTTGTGTTTTTATGTTTTTTTGCAAGTTTAATCTGTTTTGAGTTTTGGTTTTGATTTTGGTTTTTTTTTTTGGGTCAAACTAGTGATCTTCGGATCGATATATGGTCGAATTAAAGATTTCAGGTCAACCCGATTTGGTCAAATTCAAGTTAGATGTGCAAGGCCCTGTTTGGTTTTCAACATTTTTTATAAATGAAATTTTGGCTTCAAGGTGTGTTCAGAAAACACGTCCTTAAGCTTATTTTGGTAATTTTACATAAATAAAAAAAAAGGGTTTTGCCAAATAAATTGTCTAAAAAATAATATATTTTTTTAAAAAAATATAAGAAGTTTTTCGGTATATAGCCAAAAATCCTCAAAAAAATATTTAAGCATTTTTAAAATAAAAAAATTCAATACTTTAGCATGTTTTAAAAACTATTACATGGATTTCACTACATGTTTGTAAAATTCCAAAGGATTTTGATCTTAAGTTAAAAAATATTAAAAACTTATTTAGGCAAAAAAAAAAAAAAAACATATATTATTCACTTTTGATATAAAGGATAAAAAAACCTACAAAAGAGTTAATACCAAAACTATTATTAGAGATAGTAATACCAAATCTATATGAGGTCTGTCATAACCCAATTTTTTACCATTTTTATTTCAATCAATATTATTATTATTTCATTTACTGAAAAGGATAAAAAAAAAATAAATAATAATAATGATGGAAAAACAAGTAAAATGAAATAAATGAAGAATGAATTAAAATTTGGGTTAAGGGCAAAATGATTGAAAGTTTTGGGGTTTAATTAAACTTTGAAATTAAT
>Ga0325414_1003606_pt1 | contig 16140 bp, 4 predicted proteins | sample PopdelMetagenome_8_FD_206183 | JGI IMG/M metagenome (GOLD analysis project Ga0325414, IMG submission 206183) | Populus deltoides microbial communities from Bellville, Georgia, United States - Leaf-PdKOR-R3 | ecosystem: Host-associated > Plants > Phyllosphere > Phylloplane/Leaf | place: USA...
TATAAAATAGTTTCGTTATAATTCAAGGAAGGAACTACTTTTATTAAACAGTAATAAATAAATAAATAAAACAAGAAGAAGTGATGACTAAAAATTAGTTTTCACTGCTCCTAATTAAACAAGTGGTAGTGATTACTAAATCCATAGCCCAACGCTACGCCACAAGTTAAATGGAAAAAAAAAAAATATTAGGTAATAAAATTGTCCGAATATTGCAATTTTGCTCTAAAAAGTTAAAAATCTTTGTGACAAAGTCAAATAAGCTGATAACATTTAATTAAATGATAAAACAAAGAAGGGTAAATAGATTGAATCAAACAAAAAAAAATTGGATGAGAAAAAAAATAATTTATAAAAACATCAACAAAAAAGAAAAAAAGTGATGGAGCCTAGTTCCAAGCCAACCAAATATAAAAGATTGAAATCAGAGAAAAAAAATTTAAATCAATCCGAGTATGCATGTTAAAGTTGCAAGTTGGTTTATTAGACTGGGATAAGCATATAGAAAGTAAATAAAAATAATAATAGAACCTTATTCCTATAAAATCAAATGTAGAAAAATAAAATCAAAAGGAAATCAATTTAGAAGAATGACAGGAAACAAAAGACACCAGCAAACCCAACAAGCCTACCAAACCTTATGATCTAGATTATAAGAATGATATAACCCAATAAAAAGCAAAATAGAAAAAATTACGAAATTCAATTCTAAAGGGAACCAAATATTCAAGGATGAAACTAATAAAATTTTAAATTAAAAAAGTAACGATCCAAAAAAAACTCATAAAACCTGTGGTCTTGGTAATGAAATCTGGATAACTAAATTGAAAGAAAAAATAAACAAATCATGAAGATCAATTTTAAAAAAGAAATTGAAGGATGAAAATGAAAAAGAAAAATTGTGTTGAGAAAAATAAACCCTAATAAATAAAAGAACAATGTTAACTAAGGTTAATTTTTAAAATATATGACTTGGTTCATAAAACAATGATCACCCTAAAAAAAAAACACAGAACCCAATTCCTAACTAACACCATGTTGAAGAATTAAATTAAAAACATTAATTTTATAAAAGGCTCTAAAACAAGAAAAAAAATAGCAACCAAAAGAATGAAAACAAAAGTAGAAATAAAAAAAAATAGAGATGTGGCATTTTTGAATTGATGGTGAAATTGAAAGGACAATTTCATTTCACTAAAGGATCAAAAACTAAAAATAGGAATTAAAAAAATATGGACCAAATTAAAAAATAAAATAAAAGGACAACCTGCAATTTTTATTGAATGAAGAAATTAAAAATAATTTTTAATTTTAGAAAAGGACCTAGAACAAGAACTTAGTAATTAAAAGAAGAATGGTCAAATTTGAAATAACAATAAAATAAAGGAACAACAATGAAATTTAAAATGGCTATCATGAATTTTGAGGAGAAGAGAAGGCAAATAAGGAAAGAATAAAGAAAATAACACTAGCAACACACCATCGAGAATGAGAATACATGTGCCACACCCCTGCAGGAAAGAATGTTGAGATGCATGAGCTACCCCCATCAAACCCGTGGTCTTAGTAATTAAATAAGAATAACTAAATTGAAAGAAAAAAAATTATAAAGCCTAATTTTTTTTAAAAAAAAGAAAATTAAAGGATCAAAATGAAAACTAAAAATTATGTAGAAAAAAACTCGATAAATAAAAGAACGATGTTAACCAGGGTTAATTTTTAAAATATATGACTTAGAACCATGATCATCCTATCAAGAAAAAACATGAAGCCTAATTCCTAACTAACCACATGCTGAAGAATTAAATTAAAAAATTTAATCTTACAAAAGGCTCTAAAATAATAAATAAAATAGTAACCACAAGAATGAGAATAAAATTAGAAATAAAAAAAATTAGATGATGAAATTGAAAGGAAAATTTTATTTTATTATAGAATCAAAAACTAAAAATAAGAATTAAAAAAATATGGATCAAATTTGAAAAATAAAATAAAAGGACAACTTGCAATTTTTTTTATTGAATAACGAAATTAAAAACAATTTTACATTTTAGAAAAAGACCTTGAACAAAAACTTAGTAATAAAAAAGGGACTAAATTTGAAATAATAATAAAATAAGGGGACAACTATAAAATTTAAAATGGCTAGTATGAATTTTGAAGATGAGAGAGGGAAAATATGGAAACAAATAAAGAAAACAACACCGACAACACACCACCAAAAATGAGAATACATATGCTACCCCTAGAGGCAAACAATTCTAAGATGCATCGTTTGCCACAATGGAAGAGTGGGTTGGCCGCTAGAAAAGGTTGCATGCGCCGCCAAAGTCGCTGCATCTTTTTAACTATACTCATTAATTTCAGTCTTCTATATTTGTTTCATAATCAAATTCGGTCTCTTAAACTTTAATTGCTTTAAATCAACTTAATTTAAACATATTTTGATAAATTGTGCATCAACATTGTGGGACCTTTATATCTAAGAATAAAAATTATCAAGATAATTTTTTTAAAAAAATGAAAGGACTAAATTAAAATAAAAAATAACAACAACTAAAATTAAAAACTAGTCCTTAATGGAACAAAATTAAAGGTGTTCATAAGTTTTCACATACTCGATTTTAGTCCCAAAAGCCTTAGTTGCTCTAAACCAATAAAATGGAATATTTTTTCATAAAATTAAACATCAATTGATCACTTGGAAGATTGTACCCAAATTATATTGAGATTATTATAGCATCTGTTGTGTGGACATGTGATACTTAAGATATGGTTGAAAGCTTCCAAACATTTCTATTAGAGTGTTTATTATTAAAGAGTATCCTAGGACTTGTCTCCTAGAAAACAAGACAAAAAAGACTGGTTGATCAACTTTGTTTAAGCTCATTTTAGTTTTAGTTTTGATTGAGGTAATCAATCAAATCCTAAATGTTGTTATGGATTTGGTAAGTTGTGTTTTTTATTTATAGCAAAATAGTCCTCAAATCAACATTAAATAGATTTAAAATATATATATATATATATATAGAAGGAGACAGTATTGTCTAACTAGAGTGTAGTCAAACTATCTATTACCATCTAATCTTGTCATTAGGCCCAAAAAATTGACTATGAGGTTGTGCTAGTAGAGGCAATGGCATTCAAAAAGGTGGCAATATTATGAGCTATAAGGGGACATTATTGCTCTATCCATGTGTAGTTATTTGTTTATATAGAGAATTAGATGATGAATAACCATTTTATAGAACATCTAATACAAGCTTCTCCATTGCTCTCAATGTTTGTGAGTTATTTTCTGACGTCTAGGACTAACTACTTGTTACCCATTATAGCCATGTTTTTAACAAATTAATATGTTCCTTGTTATTCATTTCTTCCTTCTAACAAGAGGATACCACACCTAAAAAAGTGCAAGCAGCAAATGATATTGGTTTGATTAACCAAAATTTGGCAAAAAAACAAGCATAGGCACCCAATTGCGACTCCAATCAAGGAAAGAAGTGGAAAGAATACAATGCTCGATAGCCAAACCATTTAAAACTCACTGCACGGAAATCACATCCAGCTTGAGCTCCATATAACGGTAATCAGCGTTACAGGCATGGGCATCATATCCAGTCATGAGATAAGACAAAAAAAAAACTTTTATACGGGAAAGGGAGATGAAGGGGGCGGGTCCCAAAATTAGAGGGCCACATCCAGAAATCATAGAGACCAAATAAAAATAAAAATAAAAATCTTAACATCTGGCTAGGTTTCTCCCATCTTATTGAGTGTAGGATGAAGGTTGGTAAGTAACGGGAGCAGCAGAGCCGTAATCATATGCCCCGTAACTGGTCTGGCTTCCATAAGAACCACTGGCACGGAAACCGGCAGCACTCATGTTCTCCGCTGGCTGTGAGTAGAGTTGTTGAGGAATTGCACTGGGGCTTTGAGAGTGATGGTAGGGTTGCTGAGAGATTGCGGAAGGGCTTTTAGCGTGGGAGATAGCATAAGTTGATGCATACGGGACTGCTGCAGGGCCCTCATAGACACTCTGGCTAGGGTAGTGGAATGGCCCAGAATATCTTCTAGCCGGGCTATGCTGTGCAGGGGGAGGAGCATTCCTGCGGCTGAAAGAGGAATAATTGTTTGAAAATTTGGCTGCTTTGGCTTGACGATAAGGAGTAGGTCCGCTGTCCCGGGCACCACTTGAACCATGGCCTCGCTTGTTTTGAGACTTGGTAGCAGTGGCAGCTGACGTACCCCTCTTCCTCTCTGCTTTGGTTTTTTCAAGCAGAGAAGCCCGTTTTCTCAAGCTGTCAAGGGAAAATTCTGATTCAAGCTTATGATCTTCCACACATTTGATGATTGCTTTAATAGAATTCAACTCCAAGGTACTTGACTCATCCTGCAAAAAAATTACTAAGAATCTTGCAGACTCAAATATTTCATGTCATTAGAATTACACAATATAGATAGAGATTAGACACACCGTTGCAGCTGCACTATAATTGCCATTCTTCAAGACAGTAGTTGTGATCTTCTTGGAATTCTTAAGATATGACTTGAGTAGAGATACAGGAGAAAATCTTTTCGTCAAACCAGATTCAGAAGCAAAATATACAGCCTCTATCTCTTTCCCATTCTTCACCAATTCATCAATTATATCTGCAAAACAATTTATGATTGAAAAAGATTACTAAAAAAGTGATTATAGAACAATATATCAAAATGAGATGTGACAGACGAGAATAAAGTGATGTTCAAAACAAATTATGATTGAAAAAAGTTTAACACCATAAACACTTGTTTGAACTCTCAGCTAAACTAAGTACAGACATATACACAGTGATAAGTCATATCTTGAAACCAGTACTAGGGCTCATACACTACTTAACTACCTCTCATGAGGGGAGGAATGAGGCAGGTTTGGTTCACATGAACTAAGAAATAACCAAGAAAGATATCCTGTCAACTAACCTTAAATGATGATTAGGATTATTACTCCCAGGAATACAGAAAACTTTTTGAGAGATTGACCAAATCAGTCATTGTTATTATCTGAAGTCACAACACAGATAAACTCTGCCTACCAAAATAAGAGGTTTGCTAACAATGTTGCATGCACAATTTAAGGGGGAACCAGCCCCTGTTGGAATGGCAAACCAATAAAATTAACAGACTTTTTTTTTTTTCTTTGACAAATGGTTGATGAGAACCATTAAACACTTAAAGAGTCTAGTTCAATTAAGCATACAAAGAACATTCTTCAGAAAAGGAAATAAGCAGTTCTATGCACAATGATGTAAGCAAAACCAATTCAACTCTCGCATGTCATTTATACATTTATTTGTCAGGGCAGTATAGCATTGTTTCCATCACCTTGGTAAAGTCTGTTTTATTTAAATAAATTATCACTTTCCAGGTGATATCAATGCCATAAGATTGTCCACACTGGCTTTCAAAAGCATCAGCCTGGAAACATTATGCAAATACCCAATTAACTTAACAAGGCCACACCAAGCAGATGTAGTAGTACCAGGATAGGACCTTGCATTATTTGTAAATGTCAAAAACATCAGAAACAATTTCTAGTGGAACAAAAATGCAATAATGCTGGTCATTTTAAAATGATTTTGAACATAGGCACTTCAACTCTTAGAGCATTAGCCTCGAGTTCTTTAGAAACAGAATAAAGCGTTTGTGGCATAATTTACATAGCATTTGGAGATACTAAAGCTGTGCCCTTTCAGATTCACAGTATCATATCTCTTAATCATACAAAGAGAGAGATTATTATGTCCTTTGATGCCAACTAATAATGCAATGATCTCATTTACAACAATGAATCTCACAAACAAAAAAGGTATGGAACAAAAGGCAAAACCCAAAAGTACAAAATAGTAGCGAGTTGAACAGAAAAACCTTGCAACAAAAGTCACTGACATTCTTATGAACTAACCACAAAGAACAGCAATTACCACTGAAGAACAAATAACCCACTGATCAAATTAACATCCTACATACCTCCCATTTTCTCTCCAAAACCAATAGCAGCTGCAAGCTTCGCCATATCCCTCCTTGATGCATTCTCTGCCACAAGCTTCCTCAAGAACTCCTCATCAAACCTCGACTTCAGCCCAAATCCCAACACCATTTGCAAAAACATCACCGCCTCCGCAGGTCCCACGACTCCTCCTCCTCCGCCGCCGCCGCCGCCGCCCTCCCCATCAGCCTTCTCCTCTACCTCGTCCTCCTCCTTCCAGCTCTCCAAAATCCCAGCAGCCCTCTCCACCACACTACGTGCAAATTCCGGCCCTTTATCCTTCCTTCCAAAACAACTACCTTCCGGGAAAAGCGCCTGCACCAGTATTCCACATGCCCACCTCTTATCTGTAACCCCAACTTTCCCAACTTTATCTCTTACTAACTCATCCACTGCATCCAAAGTCAGTCTCGCAGGATCTACAGCTTCCATTATCGCACGTGAAATCTCCGCTCTAAGAAACACTGATTCCTTCCGTTTCGAAACTACAAATCTTAACAACCCAGATGAATCCATTCTCCTACATAAAGACTTCAACGAATCTGATAAATTATCGAAAGAGTGGGAATTTCGGAACTCCGATAACGCGGTCTCTCTTTGCTCCTCGACTTTGGCAGCAGCAGCTGACTCGCGTTCCGGTATGGATTTTTCTCTGCAACTAAGGGATTCGAGGGTTAGCTGGGAATTGGATTCTAAAGATTGGAATTTGGATTCAAGGGATTGAGATTTCTGGGAGAGGGAGTTTTGAAGGGATTTGAAGTGAGTGGTCAAGGTTGTGAATAGTTGGGTACAGGAGGATAGAACGGTCTTTCGCGCGTCGAGGTCGTTGAAGAATTTCTGCGTTCTCTCTGTTTCGATTGCTATTTCGGTCGCCATTGATTGAAGACAATGAAGACTGATAAACGATGCTGATTCTTTAAGGAATGAATGATCGATCGTGGGGTTTCAAAACCCTAAACCCTAAAATGTTGGTTGAGGGGAAAGGAAAGGATTTATGCACTGAGGATGACTGGTTCCGTATTTTCCCTTTGCGTTTGTAATGCATTTGTTTGAGCGATAGGAAATGTATTAAATTAATGATTTTTTAATTAAAATAAAGTTTTTTATTAATATATATATATATATATTTTTAATAATTTTATCGCATAACCAAATACAATTTTAATTTAATAATTTTAAGAATATCCTACTTTTTTTAATTATATTCATCACCGCTCAATGGAAATGTTTTTCACATTATTCTTATAATATGAAAAATTACAATCAAATCCTTCTTTCATTTTTAATTTTTATGGCAATTTCCTTTATTCATCTTATTAAGGTCCGTTGTTTGAATTTTTAAAGTTTGTATTAGAATTAAACCAAATTAGATATATAAACATGTATGATGCATTACTAAAGAAATTGAAGGATAAAATACATTTTTTTTAATATATCTATTAATGTTTTCCCTCAATCCATTGTTTAAAATAATAAATGTTACCCTTACAATTATTTTCTTGACTACTTTTTTTTCTTTCAAAACTAAATGACAAGCTCAAATGCAAATTGGGATGGCAACTTTATCCAATTAGGTGCCTAATATCACTCACGTAATGTAATATTCAATTTGACTTACTATTGATAAAATTTCATGAAATTTCACTTGGACCAAATATAGAATTCACTTCCTCGTATCCAATCTCATATTTTCATTATTTTTTATATAAAAAAATAATATATATATATATATATATATATATATATATATATATATATATATATATATATATTGGGATGATATATACTTTGGACTTTGCTTTATTTAGAAATTTTGATATATGGTGTTGTTATTGGGTTTTCCGAAACACATACATGCAATAGAAAATGTAAATTTAAAAAATTTTAGGATTCTTGAGGATCCTATTAGACAGATTTAGAGTTGTTTAGGGTTTATGTGACTTGAAAATTAAATATTCTTTTTTGCTTTGAATATTTGTTTCAACGCTAAGTTGTTACAAACTACAAGTCGTTCAAGTGTCCGATCTCCAACAGTAATCCGCACGAACCATTAGTGAGAAATCTCTTAAACACTTTTAGGAGAGATAGATTGATATACCTTAGAGTGCTAACTCTTTTCTTTTGTGTTTCAGGTGTTTAAGTACTGTATTTTTCTCACCTTAAGAAATAAAAAGCATAATTTTCTATTTATAGGAAAACCAAAAAAACCCTATAAATAACAAATTATCAATTTGTCCTTAAATAATATCATATATATTATTTTAGGCTAATTTTAAAAATTTATTCGATCAAGTCCTTATGTTATTGTTTATAAGTCTAGAATTGTAATCCTTTATATTAATTACATTATAGTCCTTATTTTTAAAATTTATTTACAATCAAGTCACATTTAATTAATCATTCTATTTTAATTTATGACAAAAGGTTCTTATATGTGTGACCCGTAGGTTCCTTAATAAGTTGGTCTAGATGTAAGTCATAATCCTAAATAAAATAAGATTAAATAAATTAAACAAAATAATTTATTATCAATTCAACAATTTATTTTTTTATATATATTTGAAGATCATAAGTAGTTTGACTCAACTATTAGAAAAGTTATAAGTGGTTTGACTTAATTTTTCAGTAACCAGTTTCTTAGTGTATTTATTATCTTTTTATCAACAATAATCTAATTTAGACATTAAAACATGGGTGGTGAATGCTCTCTTGATCATTCAAGTGCCTTTATATAGTTCATGTTATATATAATATCCGCCCCTTCGTCATCTCGATTAGGATAACATGTAATAGGATTAAACTATAACATTTTTTATATAAGATAACATTCATCTTAAGTCTAAGAATCATTTACACGACTGTTATTTAAGCTTTTTAATAAACATAGATGATCTCTCCTTATGAATTTCTCATACAGGTTAATTCAGTATACATGTCTTATAACAAACACTTACATATTAGTTTTAAATATTCATTATACCTCAACTTATTAGAATAGTTATTTCTTTTCATAAAGAAAAGAACATAATATGTACTAGTCTGTACAACTCTAATAAATATCTAATATTTAAGAAAGCACCGGCTATAAACATTTTAGGAACAGTGCTTTAATACAGTAGAAATTTCATAATTATAACAACTTTATAATTTGTTTTGCAAAATATTTTTATCTCATGAACTTTATCTTTACTCTAAATTTATAAATCAAGTATTAGATTCATTAATCTAATATTATATGATTATTAAAGATAAATTAAGACTTTATTAATAATAAATATGTATTTATATGAGTATAATAATGTCACATGTAACTAACTGATTGGTTACATGACATATTAAACTAACACTGAGTTTAGAAAACACATAAAAAACTATTTCTCTCTTTTAAAGTTAATTTATGCTATGGTGTCACTTCTTAATGGATAAAGGCAAGTTAGGAAGAAAGCTTAAGTGGCCTTTATAGTGTTAGTGTCTATGGAAACTATTAGAACTAAAAAAGACAGTATTTTTCTTTTATGAATAATATTTATTGTATGTACTGATTTTTTGTTAAAATCTTCTTTATGAAATTCAATTTTATACTTTTTTCTTTAATTCTTTGAATAATGATATTTAATTCCATTAATTAACTATACTGTAAATAATAACTTAAATTCATGTTATAATATAAGAAACATAAAATTAAAGCCAAATTATGAAACAAAGCCTAACCAATCAGGTATAAAGCACAATTAATATAAATCTAGAGCAATTTCATGATTGTGATCTCCAAATCAATCCTCTAGTTTATTCAAAGTACCATCTTTTAATATTTCCATCGTGTACAGATAATACTTCTTTAAAAATAAACCATTAATTGATTAATGATGCATTTACCCATTTTGATTTGCTAGATGATATATACCTCTTTGAAAAACTTGGCAACGATATATAAACCCTCTTAGTTAGGGGATCATTTTCCAAACCTGGTATCTTTATGATAAATTAAGATTATGACCTTCCATATCAAATCATTTTTTAGAAATTTCTCAATTAAACATGTTTGTTATATACTCATTCGACCTTTTTTTAGATATGAAAGGTCATAATACCTAGCAATATGTTTTAATCTTTGTGAATACACGAATAAGATAATACATAGCGTGTTCATGCCTAGAATCATTTTTTTTTTATGCTAGCATGCTATCAATTGATCCTTCTGCTTTTGAAATGTACAACATTAAAGGCTTGTCAAGATTTGGTGGGGACTAATATTAGAGGTTTCGCTAGATAAGTCTTTACATCTTTAAAGAAAACATATTGCTTTTCATTCCATTAAAACTCATAAGAGCTCTTTCCTTCCAATAACTTAGTAAATGTTCTAATGTTTCATGTGTTATTTGAAATGAACCTCCTTAGAAAATAAACCTTGCCAATAAACCTTTATGTTTCATTGATTGACTAAGAATCTTAAGAAATTATCTACTTGCGTACCATAAATGTATTTTTAAAGGGTTCATTTTTAAGTTGTTCATTCTCGTTTGTTCAAAAGCAACACATAGTTCATGGTGGATTTTGATTTTAACTTTACCATAATATTGTCAATATATACTTTTGTATTGTAATTAATCATATTATGGAAGATTAAGTTCATTGTCTTTTGGTATATTGCATCAATAATTTTTTTTTAATCTAAATAACATTTCCACTCATTCATACATTTATAGTGAACTAAAAAATCTAAATATAATCTTATTAACATCTTTCTTTATAATAAAGATTTGTTTATAACTAGAGTGGAAATCCATAAAGTTGAGTACATATCAACCATTGGTATAAGATATTAACATTTTTAGACTTGCAAGATTTGATTATAATTAGAGTGATTATCTATGAAGTTGAGTATTTTAGTACCAGATTCTGCATTTATCAACATATCAACCATTAGCATGAGATGTTTATTTTTTAGAATTGCGAGATTTATATTTCTAAAATCTATGTATACCTTTAATTTGCCTTTTTTTTTAAATATTCACAGTATGTTAAATAACCACTCAACATATCTTATTAGCCTAATAAATCTAACTTCTATAATGCGTTTGATTTGTTCCTTCATATAATCAATCATGTTTAAAGACATTATTTATAGAAGTTGTTTATGTGGCTTAAACCCAAGCATAAGTAGTAAAGGATGTTCAACTAAAATTATATCTAAGTTAGACATTACATTATAATCTCAAATAAAATAGTCTTTATAAGTGTGTAACAATTATACTAATTCCTTCTAAAGTTCTTCTTATATACTTGAAGTTATAAAGATTGGTATGTGCTCATCTTTAATTATTAAGTTAACTTTAATAAACATGTTCTTAAATTTAGCCTACCTATTATCCATCCTTAATGGTGTTAAAGAAAGACTTATCATATCAGGCATGGTAACTTAATAATCTTGATCCAACTCAATTACAAGTTTTGTTCTAGTACTCAATACTTTTATAGGTTTCATCAAAATCCTCAAAACATGGTATTAAGTCACAAGGACTCATTTAATCTCATGTTTCAATTTTTTGACGAATTTTTTTCCATTGCAGGCTATTTAACCTATCAAAATCTATTATAAGTCATGTTATTATATGATATAAATTGGAAGCTCTAAAACTAAAGGGAAAATGAGAAATAAAATGGAGTCATTACTTAGTAATTAAAGGAAATTATGAATCCTAAATCATGTATTAGTTCCAGAGATTCAAGTAATAGGTTTGTTATGTCTAAGAAAAAACCAATGTCACCCTTACTGTATCCTTTCAATTGAAAGGTTACCTTCGCTATATATTTTCTTGTAAATTTATTTTTCACATGCCATTACATGTTCAAATTATTCTATGAGATTTATTTCATAATTTATTTCTAATTATTTGACAAAAAATCAATGTTGGTCCCTAAAAACAAGAAACTCGTCTACTTACCCTTTCAAAAACTTTTGATATCTATCCCTAAAAACAAAAAACTCGTTGATTAAACCATTCATGAAAATATTCGATGTTCGTCCTTAAGAATATGATACTCATAAATTTGATCATTTGTGAATATGGCGTTTAACTGTTGATGGTAAGGGTAGATTTTGACCTAAAAAATAGAGGGAAAAAGGGTTACTTATTGGCTAGAAATTGAAGGGGAAATTGTGGCTGTCAAGCGTAGTGCTTTGGCATTGGTGATTACTGGTGGTGTTATGTTACTAATATGGTGGTGTTGATTATTGACCGTTTATTGATGGAGAGCTCAAAAAGAACTTAGAGGGGGTGTCATATTTTCTTCTTATTTCTTTTTAATTTTTTTTTCTTTTCCCCTTATTTCATCTCTAAAAATCTCTCCCTTTTTTTTCACTCCTTATTTTTTCTTATCAATTCTTCAATATAAAAGTTTTTCTCTCCCTCTATTTCCTCTAGATTTTTTACTTCTACCAATGGTGGCCAGGTGTTTTTTTTTTTTTTGCACTCCTCTTTCTCTCTAAAAATTCTTCTATTTATAGTTAGGTTTTTTTTTTCATTTCCACAATTACATAAGGAGCAAGCAACCAAATTTCATTTTACAGTCAATTATTTTTATTTTTTTCAAAAAGATATTTGTAAGAGAAAAATATTTAAGAATCGCAAAATGAGTGTATGAATAGCTAAAATGCATCAAAATTATATTGTTTTTTTTATATTTTTTTGTTTTTTTCTAAAAAAACATTTTTTTGCTCTTCTAAAAAATATTTTTGAAAATATGGGTCAAGTTTTGGGTTATGACAACTGACCTCTCTTTAAAATGCTTATGCTACATAGTCTATTAGAAATGGTTTTTCATAGGCTTTGTTTAGTAAGCTTGTAAGGAAAAGATGGTGTGTCTAAAGATCTTTAAAAGCAACTTAGTCAAGAAGTGAGTAGTCTTAATAATAATAATAATAATAATAATAATAATAATAATAATAATGTTAATTTAAAGACGACCAACCTCAACTTAAAATTTTAAATGGGTCAAATCAAAAAGTCTTAACTTGAAACTTAAGTGGGTCAAATCAAGAGGTGACTAATCTCATAAAATTTTGAATTTGGTCAAATTAATAGGCAACCTTGTGAAATTTTAAATTTAGTTAAATCGAGAGACAACCAATGCCATGACATTTTGATGGGTCAAATAAAAAAACAACCAACCTTAACTTGAAATCTAAATTGATTAAATCGAGAGATAACCAACCTCATAAAGGTTTGAATTTGGTCAAATTAAGAGGTGACCAAACTCATGAAATTTTGAATTTGAATGAATTGCTAAAGCCTTATTAATCCCAAATTCATTAAAGTCTTATTAGGCTAAAAAACAAAAAAAATAATAATAATAGGAGATTTGATGTGCTCAAAATAGAAAAGAAATCTTGCTAGGTTTAAGTTTGTTAGAGTTTTGTTTGGCTCAAATTTGCTAGAGCCTTGATAGGCTAAAATAAGATTACAAAGGCCTTGCTAGGCTAAAAAAAAAGAACCTTATTGGATTCAAATTTGTTTTTTAAATCTACTAAAGCCTTACTGGGCTGAAAAGAAAAAAGTTTGTAGAAGCCCTCATGGCTTAAAATAAAAGGAACATTATTGGGTTTAAATTTATTGGAGTCTTATTGGACTCAAATTTATTTTTTGATCTTTATACATACTTACATTTTGATAAAAAAAAAAAAAAAAGGAACAGACTAGAGAGACATGCACAGGAATGAGGGAATAAAAAGGGAACAAACTCCCTTAAAGACCAACCTAGACAAACAATTACAAGGCTAAAAAAGGGAAACAAGTTCCCAGCACAACCTGACTAGAGAGACCAAATAAACCAAAAATTAAACATAAACATAAACATAAACACATGTTAAGATAGGAACCAATCCAAATAGAAGGTGTCTAAACTAACCCGGGCACAAATAGCAACAACATAGCCAAGAGGACCTGACAGCCTACATTGCAAGGAACCAAGAACTCGTCAATAGAGAGAACACTATAACTGGGTGAATCGAAATGACCCTCAACCCACAGATACCAGGAGAAAGGCGAGGCCACTATCACAGCAGCAAGAAAGAGACCAACTGGACGTCCACAACATTATAATAGCATTACTCAGTTAAATTTGCTGGAGTCTTACTAGACTCAAATTTATTAGAGCTTTGTTGGGCTCAAAATAGAAAAAAGACATTATTGGAATCAAATTTGTTAGTCTTTAAGACTTAAAAGTAATAAAAGATTGTAAAATTCCTTGTTTGAAGTGACTTACAATGTTTTTTTAATTAAAAAAAACAGACTTAAAATATTTTTTTCATAAAAAAATATGGGCTTCAAAATTTGTTTCCATTAAAAGAGACATGCTTAACTTGTCATCAAAAAATTTTTCTTGCAATTAGAGGTGATGGGTTTAAAATGAAATGTTAGGCATAAAAAGTTTTTTTCTTCAAAGTTTTTCCACCTAAAACTTCAAAAACATAATCATTTTATAAAGTTAACAACTAAAAATGGTTTCTTAAAAAGCACAATCATTTTAGAGGGTGACCAAGTTGAAGTGATTTTTTAATCGTAAAGTTTAATTTGACTTACTTAGCTATAAGATTTGTCCAAAGGCATCATGATTGATGGATTGACATCTATTTGTAATAGAGTTGACTTCGTTATGCAATGTTGAATTATTGATGCATAGCTGAATTTATGGTGAAGGGTGGGATTTTTGGTATAAGATTGAATTTTTGGTGTATGGTTTGACTAAAAATCTCCTTCTATAGGATCATTCTCAAGAAAATATCGTTATTGAGATAATTTAAAAATCATTTAACTGAATATATATTTAAAAGTTAAGATTGAAAAATGATTTCACATTTTCAAGTAACTTATTTTAATTTTTTTTTAAGCTTACCTATTAAGGGTGAGAAGAGAAGGAAGCAAAAATTGATCATTTTAAAATCTCAATCTTCTTGGAGTTTTTGAAGATCTTTAGCTTTAGAATTATTGATTATTGACCAATGACTTGCTTGAAACTTATCAATGCCTTTAAGATCATGTTTCCTTTTTTGATCAATGAATGAGTATGGTTCATTCATCACACAAATTTGGACCATATTAGTTATGCTTTAAATTGCTTTCTAGTGTAGTTTAAGGATGTCCTTTCAATCCTGTTTATTTTTATTATAAAAAGGTTATTGGCTCTATCCATCCAATAAATGAAAAAGTTTTTCATATCATCATTTTGGGAGTATTGGTTCAATAAATTCTTTCAAATAGAATTGCCACCAAGTAATCTAGTTGTGTCTTTCTAGTAGCCAACATGGGACAACAAATGCATCATCATTACGACCATCATTATCATGAAACTGCCATAATAGATCTGATTGTGTTCATCTTTCCATTTGACATTATGAGACACAAATGCATCATCATCATCCCAAATTCTTTGAAAAAACATTACTCCCAATAGATCTAGTCATGTTTATCTTTTCATTAGCCATCATAAGACACACCTATATCATCTTCATCACAGATTCTTTCAAACAAAGTTGCCCATAGTTAGTTTAACTATTTGCCATTCCATCAGCCATTAGAAGGCTTAAACGTATCATTATCATTCTTTTCAAGAACTTTATAAATTTAGTCAATTATCATTTGTTTAAAAATCATCCTTCTTGTTTTGGGATCATGTCACAAATTTTAATAATTGTAATTATTCAAGTCTAATTATTGAAATGAAATTATTAAGACTTAATTTTGAGAGTATTTACTGTATGATGGAAAAAGTGAATTGAAAGTGTATTTTTAAAAGCATCTTTCAACTCATTAATTCATGTTCATGCTTAGCAAAACAATTTCTTTTGAAAAGAAAAATGCAATTCAAAAAAATCACAATTCTTTTTTATATTTTAATTTTTTTTGTTTTTTATTCTATGTGAAAACACTCCAACCATGTTGTTTTTTTTAAAACACACGTAGTACTACGCACATTTATATATAAAATACATCATGTCAAAAAACTAAACATACAAGATAGTCAATCATCAACACAACATACACCATCAATCTTAAAATCATCATAAATAACCAATTTTTTTGTCATAAAAATTCAACAATATATTAAAA
>Ga0325414_1003607_pt1 | contig 16140 bp, 18 predicted proteins | sample PopdelMetagenome_8_FD_206183 | JGI IMG/M metagenome (GOLD analysis project Ga0325414, IMG submission 206183) | Populus deltoides microbial communities from Bellville, Georgia, United States - Leaf-PdKOR-R3 | ecosystem: Host-associated > Plants > Phyllosphere > Phylloplane/Leaf | place: USA...
AAGTAACTAGCGCTATAAGTGAAAATTATAGTATGCTTTTTTATATTAAAAAAGTATATGTTTATCAAATTTAATTGAGTTATTAAAAGTCAAAAAATCAAAACTCTGACATTAATGCTTAATGCTATCAATCCCTTCAGTCAATCAATCTACTTGTAAATTCTAGATAACCATGCAACGTGCATAGCATAGTAATACTTTGTTGATAAATTATAGCTTAATTAATAATAATATCTCTTTTTTTAAAAGAAATTTCGAATCTCTTTTTAATATATATATATATATAATAGTTATATTCCTTAGCAGCACCACCAAGTTCATTCTTAAATCCTTAACCACGGTTTTGTGTTTTGTATTTTTTTAAAAAAATATATATATATTTAGCGTGCGTTTGTCATGGGAAAGATGGCTTTTAGGTTAAAAATAAAAAGTTTTATTAGACACATGATGGCCCTCTATCTTGGAGCTTAATTGATACATGGATAGCTAGCTAGCATGATTCTTTTATATCTTCCTCGTTAATTGATAATTCAGTTGAAGTTCTTTGTATTATCATTGCATAGCTCAAAGTAGAAGACCATAGAAGGCATTTGGAAATTCATCTATGAAAAGAAAAAAAACAAATTAAAAAAAACAGGGTGAATCAAGGGCAAAATTATAATTCAACTGCATGATCTTAAAGCCAAGTTGTTTGCACCCTGACAAATAGATTGAATTGGATCTCAGTGGGATTTCCCATTATTTTTATCAACGAAATTTTCAACCACCACAGTTCCCATAAAAGCTCAGTCAGAGTTCCCATAAATGGGATGCTAACTATAGGAACAAGCTTTTAAGATCATCATGGTTCAGCAAGGAGGGTGAAAGGAGAAGGTTATAAATGTATGCAAACAAGTAATAACCACCACTCTTGATATAGACGGCGAAACTTGATGCCTTACAAAGGCAGGTAAAGTATAAATCCACTCTGCAAAAGCTTTAGACAATATTACTACACTACAAAAGGATTTATTCTGACCAAAATTTCACCAAGGCAGCTAGGAATGATTTAAAAATGGCCAAAAGCGGGTTGGTTTCTGGTTCTGGTCGATTCTTAGATGCCCCTCCCCACGATTCCCTGCTCATGGAAACAAGGAAAAAGACTAATCAGTTTACCAACATCTAGAAATACTCTTGTTCAAGAATACAAGAATTAGAGAGAAAGGAAAATCAAAGCAATGAGTCTAGAGAGATGGTCGCTACTTGTACTTACAGATTAATTCTGTTTAATGTTGGAGTGCTTTGTTTCTGCGAGTCCTGACTATGTTGAAAGGAAGCTTCATCTTTCATCTCAACCTCCTTGGCTATTGACTGACTGCTACCAACAGTTGAAGATTTTGCTTGGATGCCATTTTGAGCGTCAATAACCTGAAAAAAAAAGCCAGCAGTATGCTTAAATTCTCTACCAAGTTTTCAAATAGAAAAATGATTTTGCTTATAGTTGCTACACTGTCTGTTTACCATGCACTTGTCCAAGTACAAATTTGTTCTAGACCCCAACAAGTGATATCATCATGCATATTAAGCGAATTGACTTTTACATGAAAATAAATATATCGCTGTTTCCTGTGTTAAACCAAAAACTGTGAATAAAATTAATGCACCGGAACACAAGAAATAATAGAAAGTAGTTAAAGAATGCTACATTGCAAATGCCTTTTTAGCAGCCAACCACGCCATGCAAGTTGCAAGAATCTTGAGAAAGAAAACCAGGGAAAAGTAAAGAAAGAGATATAAAATCAAAGATGGGAGACTAAATAATTTATGATTTTTGCAGCGCGCACCTCCAAAAGAAAGTTCCCACATAATTATACATGGTATTTAAGAAAACTCACCTTAGTTTCAGCAATTGCCTTCTCATCATGTGATGACTTCACCTTCACATCTATGTCTGCCTCAGCATCCTGCACAATGCCTACGTCGGTGACAGATGCGTTTGAGCTTCCCATTGCCAAAACTGCAAGGTTTTCCACTGCTTTCTCACATGCCAAATCAGAGCTTCGTTCCAACAATGGAACTGCTGGCTTTTCCACTTCTTTGTCATCTACCAAACTGCTATCTTGCAAGGAAACTTCATTGTCATCTACCAAACTGCTATTATGCAAGGAACTCATTCCGTCTGGCAAAGAAATGCCATTTTCTGGGTCCTGTTCCGGCTCCAAGAGCACCTCTTCAACATCTTTCTCTTCTAAAATCCCATTTACCTCCCTTACATTACTGGAATTTCCATTCAAGTTTCCAGCTGATTTATTTTCTGGGTCCTGTTCCGGCTCCAAGAGCACCTTTCCAACATCTTTCTCTTCTAAAATCCCATTTACCTCCCTTACATTACTGGAATTTCCATTCAGGTTTCCAGCTGATTTGGTAGCAGGTGGCAATGGGAATGTCTCTACCATTACATCAGCCATTTGAGTTACTTTAGCCCTAGATGCTGCCCCTCCCTCCATTCTCTTCTCTGTTTCCAGAGGTTCAGTAACTTGAACCTCCACAACTTTTGGTTTATCAGCTTCTTCATTCTTTACAATTACATGACTCCCGTTAATGATTTTCCCATTATTGAATCCCAGCTGTTCAGGTTCAGCATGTTGCTCAGAAATTAAATCCAGCGCTTCACCTGAGCTCTCATGCTGATCATGTTCAGGACTTCCATTTGGAGATATGGACAGAGAAGTTTGAGGTTCTGTTGAAATTGTACCCAACGGGTACTTCTCCACAAACAGATCATTGTACTGCTCCTCCAGTGGCAACTTGCCAGGACCAAGAACTCTATTTTCTTGGATTATCTCCCGAACAATCTCCCGAACAGTGTAAAAGGACCCACCAACTTCCTTGTGTGTGAGATTAAGAGATGGAAAATTCCCATTGTTTAAACTCTGGTACCTGAAAGCAAGTCTACCAAATGAATGGATGCCAAAGTCTACTTCTTCAAAAACGTTGCATCGAGAAATAAAAAGAAGATCATTATTAAAGGGTTGATATAACCAACACGATTTTTCTATTTTAGACTAGGTCATCATAGTGTCATCACGAGGCGAATGGCTATCATTCGGTATGGAATATTTAATGCAAACCATACAATATAAGCCTATTACCTACTAAAAGTCAACTTACACGAGCAACAAGCTCATAGCTTATCTACCATGTCGTAGAGTCAGCCTCTGAGCTGATTTATTAAGTGTTTATGTGTGTATGCATGAGCATGTGGGTGTGTGAGCTTCTTGAGCAAGCACTCATAGCTTTCGGTATTATTGAAAGACATCCAAGAGAAGCAAATTCCGTAGCATTAATCGCAAACAGACAGGAAAAAACGATGAATCAAATAATTTTATCAATCATCTTCAGACCATATGAATTATTACAGCAGGAATTAATTCATTGAAGGCGAATTATCATATTACTTCTTTATAAAGGACTCGACCATTCCCTTCCTCTCCTCCTTTGAGCGCCGAATCCGTGACTTCTTCCCTCCAGAATCAATGGACTTAGCTAAGGCAAATGTTTGGCCAACCCAGCCACCCTTTATGGCATGCATGATGAAAAAACCCACCTCCCTTTAGCATATAAATCTACATGTTACACAGCCAAATCATCAAAGACAAACATAGATTTTCATAGACAAAACTCATCAAATAATCAGACAGCCATGACCCCATCCAATCATAAGCAAAGTTTGAGGTCGGTATCATGTGGGAACATCAACCTAGGAACCATCAGTTCCTTTCTCAACTAGCATATTTAACATTTCAATATCCAAATACTCAAAATTCAACAAATTTGCACTCTGCTGTTTGCCCAATTTCCTTAATTTTGTCAGAAACCAAACAGCACAAAGCCAATTCCCCAACATTTAACATAAATCTAACAGCCAAACAAACCCCATTTAAAAAGAAAAACACAGAGCAATCATGTATAACTCAAAACGCACCCACAAAGAAAAATCAAAACAAGTATTACTTGGTTGCATTTTGAGCTAAAGCCAGTACATTTTCATAGAAAGTGAGACTAGAAGTGATTAACAGAATTGAAGTATAGAGGCAAAATATGGAGTGTTTAAGAGGGAAAGGGAGAGGAGAGTGAGATTACCTGATATTTCGGAGAGACAGACAGAGACAACAGGGATTAGGTTTTGGGTTTTGGAGTCATTTAAACCCTAAGAAAAATAAAAAGACCACAAGAGTGTCGAGAGACTGGAAAATACCATTAACAAGTCCAACCATTGGTCCCAGGTGAGAGCGGGAGGGTTATGTAATTATTTCATGTTTTTAGGGTCATAGATGAAATAATTTACTGAACTGGGTCGGGTGTGCGTTAATAAAATTAAAAAAAAAAATGTTAATCTACTAAAGACCCAGGGCCAGGAGAGTTCATGGGAAGAGTTGGGGGGGGCGCTCTATATGGCCTGTTTGGCCCAATCGGTGTCGTCCGAGTTTGCTGCTGAGAATTTTCAAGAAAAATATGGAGGTTCCGAGTGGCAAAAAAAAGGTTTTGTTTGGCATCAATTATGAAAAAATGATTTTAATTTTGACTTATTATTTTAAAAATAACTCGTGATAAAATGAGTTAAATTAAAAATAAGTTTTACAATTAAAATGCATCAATAGAATCAATAATTACATGTTGTATTAAACATTTAATTGAAAAATATTTTTATGAGAATATATTTATTTGCCTGCAAAAAAATACAATTTAAATATAATATTTTTTTTATTTAAAAGATATTTATAACTTATAAGTTTTATTTTTATTTTGGATGGAGAGAAGAAGAGACTAAAATATATAGGTTTTTAAAACAAAAGATCCGGGTGTGCTGGTGCTAGGGATTCTCCGGCCTCGTTTCTTCAATGCATTGTAGAATGACAAGAGACTCAGCAATTGGCTTGCCATCATGAACAAGGACTGGGATCTTTTTTATAAATTGGATTGTATTTCAATAGCAACTCACTCTTGTTAAGAAGATCTTCTTCTATGTACACCTTATGGTTTCAGAGCCCAGATAACTCTGTAACTAAAAGGGCTGGACCAGAGACCATGTAGCTTCACTTCTGCCATTGTTGTAATGAGTTGAACCATTGTTGTAATGAGTTGAAGAACTCAAGATTGCAAGGTATAAGTCATTTTATAGTGATTTTTGGGTCTGGGAATTTGGATACCAGGAGCAATTTTTTTTTATTGTTCTTATTGTTTCCAGGTATTGACTTGACGAAGCAAACAACTTTGGATTTTTATTTTTTAAAATAAAATCTGGATATTGCTATGGTCAAGATGCAGGATATACGCTGCTGTGCCAAGTCGTTCTATAATCTATAATGACTCTTGCTTGGGCAATAAGGTTTGAGGGGAAGGGGAAGCCCAAAATGGCCGTCATTAGAGCATTTTTGACGATACAGACGTGCAATTATAGCTATTGAATTTGAATAGAGTAACAAATAGAATGACTTTAATGGCTGTATTTCTTGTAACAAAACTAGGATGGGAGGAGGGTGATTTTATATGGTTAAATTCCAAAACTATTTGTATAATATGAAACTAGCTGTCTGACCATCTAGATCTCACATCAATATTTTCTTCACTCTTGTTTGGTTTCCTGATATCCAAACAACGAAGTTAATTTGAATCAAGAAAACAGTCCGGCAATTGCAAATCTTTCTTCCCAACGAAGTTAATTATTCTTCCCAATCTTATTTAAAACTCATGGGAATATATTTATTACTTTCGTGCATATAAAAGGATTTTTTTTTTTAAGAAAAAAGACAGTTTAAATCAATTTGTAAAAATATTCCAAACGGGAGCTTAAAAGTCGACTGAAGATATAGGATAAGAGGACTAGAGGATAAACTATCCAATCAATATACGGGGCATTCTTCATTTTGTTATTCAACCAAGCTGCTAATAAACGTTTCGCATGGCAAGTTGAACCCGGAGTGTAACTTTTTATTCCTCCAAGAATTGACGCAGTTTAGTCTCTAGCAATGCCTAGCACAGGTTAAGTATCAGTACAATCAAAGATTTGGTCATTTGCAGTTCCTAGGAAGCAACGAAAATGAAGGTTGGAATGGGGAGTAAAACAAGCTAAGTGTATCTTTTCAACAAAATTGCCTCTACATTGACAAAAGAATATACAATGATTAAAGAATATGTGGTTTAGTCCCTCGACTATGTAATTTGAATGGTTGAGATGAACTTCGAATGATGCGTGGTACTGCTCGAATGCCTGAATATAGTTGAGCGGTCAGAGTTTTGTGCAAAAATGCCCCAAACTGTGAGCTGCAATCTAAGGGAAGCTAGTTTTCTTCTCCCCTTTACTCCGTAAGTGTGTATTTGGTAAAAATGAAAAGATGAACAAAATCTGTGTTGAAGCTGTTAGGGAAAAAAAAAACCTTTCTCATCTCATCCGCAAGATCCATGCCAGTCTCTGAAGTTGAGAAATAGTACATTCAGCAGCCGGATTACGACTTGGGAATTGAGCATATTCAGACTCCAAGCTTCTTATCCCCCAAGTGGTTTCTGTCTGTATCCAGCCTTCAACCTTTCAACTAGTTTCTCTCTTGTTTTCCTCTTCTTGTCCATTTTTATTCTGTATCTTTCCTCCCTCTCCCTTTCATAAATCCCTTGCCAATGCACTTCTCCTGTTAGTGGCCATAGCCACCTCTCCCTTGGATGATCTCCATCATCCGCTGCCTCTGCAAGATCTTCGTCCATACTCTTCAATACTGTAAGGTTAAAATACTTTTTCCATGTAATTTCCTTTCTTTGCTTAATCGGGTGCTGCTCTTCTACAGAACCAGTGTGTGGATCAATGTAAACCATCCTTCGTGCACTATGATAAGCCCAAACATTAACAAGGACTTCCATTATCCGACAATAACAATGCTTTTCCTGTGTATCGTTAAATAGGCATATTCATGAATGAGATAGTACTATAATCTCTCTGAAACACAAAGCAGGCAGCATAGTATTTTTGTATCTTACCTCGAGCTCAGTGGAACTCAACAAACACTTGTTCACTTGGCTAGAGTTGGATTGCAGAGCATCAAGAGAATCAACAAACATTCTGCAATTCCATTACAAAACATCAACTATTGTTGGAGTTGTAACTACAGTTAGTGCCTCTGACACAACATTTCATCAATGTAACAGTTAACTGGCTTGGGTGAAAAATAGCATCCTTTGTAAATTACCGTGAAAACATAATGAACTCCAGAAAGGAAGGGGTTGGCATGACCCAGCTATGCAGGGCGGACCAGTGACCTCCATCTTCTGGCATTGGAGGAAGAGCTTCAAGATGTGATGGCAAGTCATACATCTGGCGGAAGGCATCTTCAAAAGCAGTTCTGCATGCATTCAAAAGCCGGTAGTTAAAATCTGGCTTTGAAAAAAAAAAAGATCACATCTGGGTAAATAATAATCTACAAAGCAAGTGCAATTACAATAGGGCATGTGCACCTAGCCTTTTGCCTATCTTTTTCGCCCATATAGCTAAAAACTGAAGATGGTCAGGCCTGCCTTTTCCACAAATGATTTCAGCAATAGTTTATAAGCAAATGTACTACTGGTGGCACTCAAAAACAGTTTTCCCATGATTTTGGTTAAAAAATGAAAGACTTTGGAAACGTAAAGACAGAAGAACGAAAATAAAAAATAACTGAATATGTAAGGTATGTGTGGTGAGGGACCCACAGATACCACAGAATGGATGGACAATATCTGAAATTGATTAAAACATAGTGCAACATGACCTGAGAATTTGCACCCACTATTTGAAGCAAGATACCTGCAGCGTCCTCCGTTTAAGACGTCGCACATGGACCAGAAAGTGAGTTCCTCATTGCTTCCAGTAACTCCACCATCCATGCCCAAGCGAGCCCAGAAGTAAATTACATCTTTATTTTCTTCTTGTGTCTTTTCTTCTAGAACTTTTTCAGCTTTAAATGATAATGAAACCTGAAACATGAAAAAGGGCCAGGCAATAATTGCAATCCTGAAAAAACATTTTTTTTAAAACAGAGAAGACCAGTTTCTCCAGAACAAGCTGACTGGTGTGTGTGTGTGTGTGTGTGTGTGTATCAAATCCTACATCAATTTTTCCAAGAAGCTGACTGCAACTTAGAAAATTAATGACCTTAAATTTGACTTAAATAATCCCGCAATTTTGAAAATTAAGACTATTTTCGCCAGAATGAGCTGACTGGTGTGTGTGAATATCAAACTCTAAATAAATTTTACCAAGAAGCTGACTGCAACTTTGAAAATTAATGACCTTAAGTTTGACTTGTATAATCCAGCAATTTCAAAAATTTAAACTATAATCCCACTGGCATAAAAGATACCTTCCTACCAGCAGCATGCCATGATTGAAACCCAATCCAAGGTCTCTTGTGAATGGCATCCACCTTAATTGCAATAGAAAACATTCCTCCTATTTCGCATAATATATTCTGATAGTAGCTTTCATTCAGGAGGGGAAGCCGGGCAACTGCATCCACATCATCTGATCTTGACCTCCGTGCTTTTGTAGACTAGCAGATATAAATGTAGCATGATTAAGAAAAACAAAACTACTTAAAGCATGACTGGTCATACCGGAGAAAGTCTCAAAATTATTCCCTAGCCAATTATAAGGTTTCTTTACATTGGAATAAAGCACTTGGACAATTACAGCACCTCCAAACAAAGCAACATACAAATTAAATCTCTATAAAGAACCAATATTTGAAAGTTATAAAACCAAAAACAATAAAACATTATGGGTTAATTGCACAAGCAACGTGCAATTCTGTTACTGTATCTAATCATTTGTCATTTCAGGAAGCAAGAAACAAGCCCAGTTGCAAAAAACTCATTTACTCTACCAATTTTATCCAGAAAATAGTGTATACATGCAAGTTTAATAAAAAGAAAGAACAAGAAAAGGAAGCAAATGTCCCAAAAAGCAACCAAAACAAATAATAAATGTGTGCAAGTACTAAAAGGAAGAAGTGATAATTTTCTGAAAACAAAAAATATAAGTTCCAAATATGGTTGCAAGAAATTTACAAGACTTAAGCCACGGTATAAAGATCCATGGTGCAAAAGTGGCCAGGCCCCAGCTCCATCATATATCTCATAAATGCATACTGGCTGGCCTGTCCTTTCTAGCTCTCCTTCATCCCTTTCATTGCTTTCAAACTTGAGCTTTTCAGATTTTCGAGCACTGCGATATATATCATCCCACAGACCATGAGTTTTATCCATTCTTTCTTCAAGCTACACAGGAAATAATTCCCCATTTCAGCTGTCTTTTGTCAAGAAAATTGCAGAGACATGAAGACGAAAAAATAATTAAGACAACTGGAGTAATGAGAGGAATAACATACCTCCTCTTTTACCACCCTCTCATGTTCTTCAAAGCTCTCTATTTCCATCAAAACATCCCAATCTGATTCTGTCGGGGTATCTGGTACTAGAATTTCCGTTCCATTCTCAGAGATGATTGTTGAATTAACAAGATTGCTCCATTCTTTCTCAAGGGAATAAACAATACTGGTTTCTCTGGAAGAAAAAAGGCTCTCATACATGCCTGACAAATCATCAGTTTCCTGTTCTAGTTCCTTGCTAAACAAGTTCCATTCCCATTCCCTCTGTTCAAGCTTAGACACAGGACCAGGCAACAAGGTATCTGATGGAAAACTAAGCATATTCTCCAAAAGCCTTGCATAACCTGTTATACATTCTGATGCAAGCATGTTCTTAGCAAGCAGTCTTCCAGAGAAAGCAACTGTTTCAGCAAATTTAGAAAGTTTCCCGTTCGATATCAAAAGAGATAAAGCCCTCGTCAATGCTTCAGGGTTATATTTTGAGAAAAATATCCCATGGGCTTCATCACTAACCTGTTATTTTAAGAAATCTATTTGTCAATCTCTTCAAATGAAAAAAAAAACAAAAACAGAGATAGGTGTCTCCCCATAATCTACCAAAGAAGGAATCAAGCCCACAGAAACTTGAATATACTCACATATTTTTTCATGGTTGGAATATCAGGTGCGATGACTGGGATTCCAAAGGTCATGGCTCGGATGAGCACCGGAGGAAAACCCTGTTCATCTTGGGAAGAGCCATAAAAAACAATATCTGCCACTAATAACACACTGTTGGCATCACCATTCAGGTCATAATGCCGCACAGAGCTAGGATGAAGTCCCACACGAGAAACAATTTCCTACACAAAAAGGGAGAGAAAAAAAAACCTTGGTTAACCAAAGCATAAAATTGAACAGCGAATGATATTAATTTGAAAAACAAAGAATCACCCATCTCTCTCTGTGGTTTCTTCCCAAAAGAAACAGCAGCCTCTCCGTTGAGAAGATACAATAAAACAAGAACTATTACTGGTATGTTCCAATTATTAGGCAGAAAGGGCATATAATTACATAAATTCTATTTTGAAGTAGTAACCACACGAAATAGACGGAACCGCAGAAGAGAAGTGCCAAACAAGAAACTCAATTGAGTTGCATGGAGTATTCAACTAAATACATTGATAATACTTTGATAGCAATGTGCAAAATAAGACACAAATGTAAAGCTTGATGAAATATCAAGGTTAATTCAAGTTTATATTTCCCTGTGAAATGGAATGTTTAGTGTATTCAATTATGGACTAGATAGAGCGTCAAATTTTTCTCCTGGTAATTGACCATGATCGAGCCATCAATCTTAGTCGACCATGATCAAGCCGTCAATCTTAGTCGGCCATGATTGATCAACCGACAACTAGAATTGACCAATCATGATTGACCATCAACCAGAATTGATCCTCATCGATCAATTATTATTGTCCAGTTGAAACTGGTTGAACTTTATTTCTTGTTACTAGTTATATTCAAATTTCCTAGTTAACTTACAGAGTTTTAATTTGAATTTTTCTAGTTAGTAGTCAGTTTTATTTGGTTTAGATTTTTCCTGTTTAGAGTTTCCTGGTTAGAAAGAGTCAGTTTAAGGTCCTATATAAACAATTTCATGCATTCTTTTACAAGCAGAGAATAAAATTAATACTATTGACTACAGGAATTTCTTCAGAACTTAGAGGTTAGAATTTTCTCTACAGTCTTGGATTGTAACCTTGAGGCTTGAAAACCCTTAATTCTATTTTTCTGCTAAGCATGGCATCACCCTAGGCATTCATCTAGTTAACCCCATTCTTATGGGGTCAAGTAATCAAATGGACAATAGGAGATGAGCTTAGTCAAATGTGTGCCAATATACAAGTTTTCACAGCATCACTTAAAAATTAAAAGCGCATAACCAAGTACCACAGATACAAGGAGCTTAATAACATGATAACACAACAAAAATAATAAGCTATAACAAATGAGAAGTTGACTACCTGGAAAGCATCATCATCGGTGGAATTACCACATAAGAAAACAAATTTAAACGATCCTTCAGCATCTTTGCTCCTTGCATATTCGGCTAGTACAGGTCCTAGAGTATGCAGTGCCACGGTGTATTCCCATGATAGCTCATCATAGAAGAAAGAACTCCCGACAACTAGAACCACCAAATCATCTTTGCTGAATCCATGGTCCACCCTTAGCTGATGCTTTGCATGGGTTTTACTGTAGCTTTCAGCATCCCACACATCTACTGGTGATCCAGGAATCACAAAGAAGTTTCCAGTGTCAAGCACACTATATAACATCTGATACAGAAAAGAAAGTAGATTGAAAAACAGCATTAGATTTTCTATACAAGACTGGCCAGAAATAAGATGTAATTAGGTACAGAAGTGGCATTTTTTACTGGCAAAGCGAAGTCTGGAAATACAACAACATTAGCCCTGTTAAAGGTACTTCTCCAATGAGACACCAAATGCTGCAAGTTCATATCCTGATACAATGGAAGACGATTTGCAAGGGTATCTTCTTGGATTATCCATACAAGTGGTATTGACTGAAATGGCTCCTGTGAGAGGCTGCATAAATATACAAGTCACCAATCATAGCATCCCAAACAAAGGTAAACAGTTACCTAGGTCTACATAATTGCAAATACAGACAGTTCTAAGCAAACCCTTTAGGTAATTCCGCTACAAATTCAAATTATTTTATTTTCTTCCATACAACTAGCACTTCTATTATCCGCAGAATCACCTCTGCTCATAATTACTATAAAAGGTTTGCCCAAAACAGTTCTTATCGTAATTCTTATGAATAACTTAAAAAATAAAAGAGAACTCCTAATGCACCCTTAACTCCCTCTTCATGTCTAAAATTCTGTAATCTGCTCACAGGACATATATTGCAGCATCCAAGACCCAAAAACAAAGCAAAATCTAGACTAAAACCTCAATCTAAATTGCTGCAAGTTGTAGATGAGTGCAAGATCCCATGTTTCTGGAATTTCATTAGGATAATAATGCAACCAATCTTGTTGGCCACTTCAAATTCATTTGCTCCCATATCTGTATACTGTGTCCAACGTTGTGTGTGAAGCAAAAACATTTAAATGTACAAAAAGGCATGTATTGTTTGCAAAATGTCCCACAAAGTGGATGTGTGTTTTTAATTCTGCATGCATGCATACTGAGCATAATCCACCCAGGCAATGAAGGAACACCAAAGCATTAGAACAAAATTCTAAATTTTAGGGATTTATATAAGGATTAAGGAAGCAAACACGCGCACCTCGAAACTACCTCTTTGGCTTCAAGAGAATCGACCATAACACCTTCAAAACTGTAAAAAAAAAGTACATGTATATTAACAATACCAAGTAAATTACTGAAAAAATAAATACAAACAGAAAGTTCTTGGCTTAATCACTTTCCAAAACAAAAACCATTAATAGAAAACAAAGTTCAGTAAAACCACAAAATTAAGAGAAAGGAACATACATGGACCAGTCAATAAGGTCATATTCCTTTGGTCTTAAAACTGATATCTGGCCTCCTATATCCTCCCACATTGTTCTTGTTTCACCATTCCCCAAAGCATATATCTGTCGAATAGGTATTGTTAGGAGCATAGACAATTCTACATAGTTGAAGGCCAAAGTAAAACATGTAGCCTTTACATCAATGTTTATGCCAGGCTTATTTTGAAAGGGGAGATGAATAAATTTGTATTGATGCTTCCTTAACAAACCAAACATCTTCAGCCTGTTAAAGAGGTGATGTGACATTTATATGCAGTTGCATAGTGTAACAAAGCATTTGCTATTAGCAGCAAGAAAATGTCAAGATCTACATAGAAATATCACAGAAATTATACAAGAACAGCCTGAACAATTCACCTTAAGTGCATAACCAAGTTTCCGCAGATTCTTCATCACACTAAGCAACATCAATGACTGTGGATCTTTCTTCATGTTTCCTAAGATCTGGATATCATCAGACAAGAACCATTAAAATAAAACATGCTCACAAAAGCTCAGTGCTGAAAGACATGTAGATGAAGTCTTTGAAAAAAAACAGAACTCTTGCTAGAAGTATGTGTCAGAAAAATGTATTTCTTGGTCCACGTGTCTAATAAAAAGATAAAGAAGAAAACTAAGGCAAAACCATGCACCCAAGCATATGACCTATGTTCCTCTTGCTTTATAAATTCCTAAAAAATATAAACTACTTCCACACCTTCATCTGCAATTCTAATAATAAATTTGTAATTGCTTCATAAAAAAGGTTTCTAAATACTAAGCACTCAACTCAAATAAACACCAGTCCCATACTAGTTGGGCTGGGTACTCGAATTGACTTCCTCCATTAAATCCCATCGAGCTAAGCTTTCTTTAAATTATCACTTCACATGTCATTTCTGGTTAACCTTTCTTCCCCCTCCTCCATACTTCAATTTAATCATATTCGTCATTGATGGTGTCCCATGCATTGCCATTGGATGCAGCCAACTATCTCAGACAACCATCCCTTAAATTGTCTTTAAAGGGCACAATCTCCACCCACAATAGAGAACCCAAACTCAACCAAAAACCACACCTCCATACTAAAATTCATAGTCATTACTCCAACTTCACTGCAGCCATAGCAACACAAATTCCCACAAGCATCCAGCACTCCAGACGTACAATCCCTCTCCCTCACATATAAGCAAGGCCCATGATCAATTATTATCCTGGGTCCAACTTGCATTGCATGCCAACAAAAGGAATACACTCCAGGCTCACCAAACAATTTCCCAATTCCCATTATGACCATTCAAACTAACACCAAGCCCTTTAACAATCTTCACAAAGATCAATTCTATTTCAATAAAGAAAGAAAGAAAATTAAATTGCATGAAAATCACTAGCCATTATATTAGTGGGACCCACCAGTGGATCTTGCATTAGGAATCATATTATCTAATGGCTCGCTGTTTTCATGTAACCTATAGCATTTCTCATTTAGAGCACAAAATAAATTTGAGAAGAAAAACTGAAATTAGATAGTCGGAAACTTACAACGGCGAGTCTGGGAGGGCGGAGGCCAACTCTATTAGCCAGCACTCTAGCATGATCAAGCCCGTGACCTTCCAAAAGCAACCGTGATCTTAAACCGGGCACGAATTTCAATGTAGTGCCTGACTTCAGACCTTCTCTAATCGATCTCCGAGGATCGATCCACCCTTTACTAAACACAACCATACCGGTAATCGAACTCTGCAGCAAAATAGACGCCAAAACGAAAGCGAAAACTGCGAGAAATATCACAAAGTAGAACAAATAAATGCCGCGAAATGGAATACACGAGAACCACCCGCCCTTGCGGTTGCTGCTTTTGTTTGTGTAGTGATGCCATCGGCGCAACCGATCCGGAGGTGATTTACTTGATTTATGTGGACTGTTAGTGCTAGGGTTAGGGTTTCGTTTGAAAAGAAAACGGTCGCTGATCGAGTGGAAATTTTGATCGGAAACACCTTCGGAACCGGTATTGGTGGCGGGGGAGTCTGGGAGTTCGGACGGGTTGTGGTGGTTTCGGTTCATGAGGGTTGAATTTTCTCTTTCCCTTCTATTTTCTAGGGAAAGTGATAGAAAATTTTTTTCAGTGAGGAAAACTTGTGAAGAATTGCATTTTCTCTGTGAGGGAGTGGTTTTTTTTTTTTAAGAACTCTTTTTTTCTTCTGGAAGTTCAGCAGGCAGCGTTCACGAGAATGTGATGATTGAGGAGTTAAGGATATGACGTATTAATACATAAATACATTTTTCTTTCTTTCTTCAATTGTTTTTGGCATTTCTTTTTTTTTGTCCTTTTTCTTTTTCTTAACAAAAAGATATACAATAATTGTTCTTGTATGGAAAGGGGGGCGTATAATTTAGGAAAAGAATTTATAATGCCAGGGTTATAAATATTATATATTCAAAAAATAGACATGGAAATAACAAAAAACAATAAAAGAAAGAATTTTAATAAACTTAGGACGAGATTCTTTGTGTTTATCTTTCTTCTATATTATATACATTACTAACTTGAGTTTCATAAAAAAGTTTCTTTTAAGTAATTGCCACCTCAGCAGGTATAATGGATTAATTTATCCATGAATGGAAATTAAGTTCATCTAGCACAATTTACTAATTAGGAAAAGTAAGAATTGCTCCTTTAAAATTTTTGAATTTGATTTTTGAAATTAGTTTTGAGATTTTCTCTTGAATATATCATCTCTAATGTTCTTAATATATTTATAAATTGATCAATAAAGTGTTGGTCTAGCGGTTGAGACAATGATATATCCTTGTAAGAACACAAGTTCGATCATCAAGAAACGTATTTATTGAAAATAACAGTTACGAATCTCAAATAGAACTAATTTTATTTTTTTTAAAGGAACTCGAATGGAACTAGTTTCATCTTTTGGAACTAGTTTCATCTTTTTAAAAGGATGAGAGAATATCTAAATAAAAAATTATATTTATAAATTTCATTTCTTTTTTTGAAGGATTGAGAGTGTTTGTCTTTCCATTTTAGATCTGATCTGTACTTTAAAAAATGGATGTATGTTTTGGTTTATATATATATATATTTATGCGTGAGACGAAGATAAAGATTTCAATCTAGTTGGAAAGTGTACATCTTTGCAAAAGGTCTCAATCAAATGAAAGGATATTTTCAAGATAAGACCAGCAATCAGCGGG
>Ga0325414_1003608_pt1 | contig 16139 bp, 6 predicted proteins | sample PopdelMetagenome_8_FD_206183 | JGI IMG/M metagenome (GOLD analysis project Ga0325414, IMG submission 206183) | Populus deltoides microbial communities from Bellville, Georgia, United States - Leaf-PdKOR-R3 | ecosystem: Host-associated > Plants > Phyllosphere > Phylloplane/Leaf | place: USA...
TCACAGTAAATTTCACTTTCACAATAATTCCTTTGTTGTGGCTTATATATTTATTTCCCACATATTAACTTTCTTGCCCTAAAAGAATAATCACTTGATATTATTTTTATGTCTCATAGGCATCATTTGATAACATTAATTCCCTGACTAACAGGATTGATGTCTGATTTCATGCGTCGTTGTAAGAGTACTATTGAACTATAAATTCATTGCTTATACAATTAATTTAGAGACGTGTTAGTGGAGGGACCAAATTAAACAATTAATGTTATTAAAAGGAGAGGAATGCAATTAAGTACTGCTAAACTGTCCAAACCTCCCATGAATTTAAGGTTTTTTGGGAATTAATTTGTTTATTATCAATTATTTCAGGTTTAGCCTTTCTACACTACACTAGTATAAAACCAATACAGTGATTTAAATTAATACCCTCATCCTCAACAATCTTAACCTAATTGATTGTTCATAATTTTTTTTATAGAATTAATTTTAAATTTTAAAAATAAAATAAAAAAAATTAATATTTTTAAAACATAAAAATAAATATTCCATGAATACCTCCAACTTATTATAATTAGCTTCCACATCAATTTCACTATTCTCCCTTTCTGCCCTGTTCAAAGCACTTTATAATTTAGCCTCATGGAGAGGTCTGGACCTCGAAGAAATTAGTTAATTTAAGAAAGAAATGTACTATGAAGGTACACATGCGCTATTCTACTTCCTAGCAATCGATTGCACCTATGTTGTCTGAAAACCGTACAACACCCCCCCAGAAAGAAGTAGCCTTCCGAGCTATTAGTTAATCATCCTCTTGTATTTTTGTCTCTACATAACCTCGACAAACTCACTAGAAAAGCATGCCTTCTAATGACGTATGCAAATTCTATTCGTTAATTATTTTAATTATACAATACATCATGGGTTGTCAGATTATTATCATATTTATCCAATTAACCTTATATTTTTTTTATTCCAATTAACCTTTCTCTGTGGATTAACATTTGTTTCACACAAAATCTTTCAGTAATTTGTTCTTTAAAATATTCTTTATTTTAAAATATATTAAGATAATATATATTTTTATATTTTTAAATTAATTTTTAATATTAACATATCAAAATAATATAAAAACATAAAAAAATAATTTAAAACAAAAAAATCCTTCTTTTTTTTAAAAGCATTTTTTAAAATTAAAAAACAAATAGGATCTAATATAATTAGGGTAAAACCCCATCTTTTTCACTATTAGTGAAGGAGCTCCCTATTTTGATTTTTAAAAAATTTTATCTTCCATTTTTTTCTACCACTTGAATCATTTTTAATTTTTTTTTCCTCAACTGAATCGTTTTATATTTAATTAATTTTAAATTGATATTCATAATTTATTTAAATTTATTACTTATGAATTTATCGCATTCTCAAACAAACATCTTAGCATTTAGTTAGTACTCAATTTTATAAGTGTCTATTTTGATTGAATCCATTTTAGTGTTTTTTTTCTTCTTAATTTCATCCTCCAAGATTCATTGATTTTGAATTGCTTTCGGTAATTTGCTTCAACTTGCTTTATATGAGGTTATCGCAGTCTCAAACAAACATCTTGACATTTAGTTAGTTTTTAATTTTGCGAGCGTCTATTTTTATTATCATATCATTATGTAAAAATAGTTTTTTTAAAAAAAGTTATTAAACCCAATGGAGTTTATAATCTGGATCGTAGGTTTGGAGTGTTAAGTCGTGAAACCCGAGTCAATTCAAAATGTCACCATCTCAATATTAAAAAAAGACGTCATTTTGAATTTTTTAAAGTCAAACCAAGTGTTTTACTAGTCATACAAGTTGTCTTAACAAGAAGTTGGGTGAAGAGGTTTCAAATTTGACCAACTGAGTTGAGTTTAATAACAATATCCAATAGTTTCTTGTGGCCTAGATATTTTTTTCATGTTTTAAAAAAAACTTCATCTAACTTGTAGCATAGCATAGACCAATAAACTAGTTGCATCTAAAAGAGTGAGAACATCAACTCACCTCCTTCACTCTTCATATGAATAATGAAGGAGGTGTATTTTTTATTTTATTTTTTTATTTTCTCAATTTTATCATTTAACTTTTTCTTGATTTTGAATTTGTCTTGATTGCTTTCTTTGATATTATTACAATATAAAACAAATATCCTGATATTTGGTTTGACCTTAATTTTATAAGCATCTATTTTTTACTATTGTATAATCAAGTAAAAAATATATTGAATAAAAAAAAAGTTCTTAAACCTAGTGGTGTCCATACCCTGAATTGCGGATTTAGAGGGTTAAGCCGTAAAGCCTAGGTCGATCCAATATATCGTCGTCCTAATATTAAAAAAAATCATCTTGAATTATTCTTTTATTGGTCATTCAAGTAGCTTTGGGACCTATCAAGTCGATTGGATCATGTCAGAACAACTCTCATACAATTTAATTTTAAACCTGAGCTATACAAGATCTCAGGTTAGGAAGTTTTAAAGTTTACCTACAAGATTAAATCTAATAACAAAGCCAAATAATTCTCAGTAGTATAAACATTATTTTGATGTTCAATTATTTCTTGATTTGAGTGAAGCATAACACGACAATGTCAACTTATATGTCTTTATATAATTTCTTATCCAATGATTGTGTTTACCTGGCAATCCTTTGGATGGAAATCACACTCTGAATTCGAGAATGACAAAACACATCTTTATCTAATTAAAAAATTAGTTATTCATCAACAATTTGTTCATTTTTTTTAAAAAAAATCAATTTGTTTTACATCAATATTGTCATAACCTAAATTTTGATCCCTTGTTTTTTTTATAAATATTTTCAAAATAAAAAAATATTCTTAAGGTATTTGCATTATTTTTAGTATTTTTGGCGTCTTCTTAGAAGGATTCAAAATTCAAATTTCTTTTCAACACGTTCAGCTTTTAACGTGCTAATTTTAAAATTGTTGATTTTAAAAAAGAGAGTGAGAGTGTGTGTTGCTTTTTCTTTTTATTACTTGTATTTATCTTGTGGTAAATAAAAAAAAAGGAAAAAGATAAAAAAAATAATTAACAAGATCTTTTAATTGCATACAATCAAATTCTAAAAACATTCATGCATGTTTTCTAAAAAAACAAATTGGTAAATTTTTTTATGATGTTAAAAAAATACAAAATGAATATCGTAACTAGTTTATGATCATCTATTTGGATTTGGCCAAAATTTCAAAAATACCACAAAAATTATTTTGTTTAATTACTAGTTGACGTATAAATTTTGCAACGTAATGTGTACTCATGGTATTAAATTAAATGAATTAATAGCAATAAACATTAGAAATTACTTGTATCTAGCAAATAATTACGATACTAAAATTTCAGCCTTAGAGTGGTTATGATTTAACTTAATAAGATAGAGACTTTCTCATGAAGGGAGATTTGCTCTGAACCTTAGGTAGGATCAATGAATAGAAATATAACTTAAAATAAAAATCAATTAACAATGTAACTTATCTTAGATAAGGTGTGCTGGGGGTAGTACGTCTTTCTTTTGCACAATTAGTCCCTTTATCCAGATTCATGCAGACCATATGTTTCCTAGTGACTATGATAACTAGGTGGCGACTCCCTCAAATTATAACTTTATGATTACACCCAAAACCCCTCTTCATTTCCAGGAGGCAAATCCACCATTCGATGTCATGCACGACACGACAATTAATATAAACACTAAAGTTGCTGGTGAAGTTACCGCGTCTCAAAACATAGATTACTATTCATTATAATAGTGTAATCAATATATTGCCCTTTGGTTAATTAATTTTTTAACTTGGCTTCAAGGGTAGGTTGGTCTTTTCACAATGACATAAATGCTTTTTGAGGGTTGTGTAAGGTTATTTTGGTAATTGTGTTTTTTAATGCATAGTAAAATTACTCATTTAACACTTGAATTAAATAATCCAATATCTACTACACAATGACATTTTTGTATTTTTACTTTTTATAGAATAATGTAATTATTTTGATACCCTTAAAGATAAAACCATTTAAACTTTCACCTAAGAGCTTTTTTTTTCAGTTTACTTTGTTTTTTTTATCTAAATTTCAAAGGTCCCAGGGGGAATTATTATAAATTATATTTAGTAAATATAATTTTTTTAAAAACTTGTTGGTTCGAATGGATAGCATCCATGTCGTTTTGGTGGCGCATGAGGGGCAACGTTTGGAAGCTCCTGGTGTCCCCGACCCCATGAGATTTGGCACCGATGGTCATTTTCTCCCATTTCTTCTCTCTCCCCTACCCTAGATTTCCACACTAACCCTTGCAAAATTTAAGAACAGCCCTTGATTTATTGGTTCTTCAGATTTGGTTCTTATTCTTTTTATTATGATTTTTTTTATCTTTAATGATTTATAAAATTGGTTTGTTTTTTCAATTTAACCCTTATTACATTTTTTAATCTTTCAAATTTTGTCCATATTATTTTTGTCACATGTGTACGACATCACAACGATCATCCTCCTAGATTGGGATCATCAGGAATAATATGAGTGGAAAGAACAAAGAATTCTTGTCTTTAATCAGTAAAAAAAAGGGAATAGTATTCGCCACCTAATATTTTAGTTACTAGGAACCCTAATAAGTCTCAGAGTTTGGATAAGGGGACTGATTGCATAAAGAAAAGGTATTAGCATCCATAGTACGTCTTACTTGAAGTAAGCTGTATTATTTATTTGCCTTATATAAACAAATAAAATGTTGTGTTTTCTAACCGTTGGTCTGTCTAAGATTTAAGAAAACTCTTTCTCAGTAAGGAGGTCCTTATTTTATCATATTAAAAACCTAACTGTTCTAATACCAACAAAAAAAATAAACAGTCTTTTTATTTAATATCAGAAATATATCTTACGTATAAGTTCATAATCTTGTATATTAAAAGAAACAATCTTTTTTAATATCATGAATATATTTTATGTATCAGTTTATAATCTCGCATATTAAAAGAAACAAAATAAATTTTTTTGATATTTTTGAAATGTAGGCCAAAATCCTTTGGAATTTTACAAACTTGTTGTAAAATCCATGCAATTTTTTTTTAAAAAAAAACATCAAAGTATTTTAGATTTAAAAAAAATGCTTAAATAACTCTAGGATTTTTATCTATATGCAAGAAAAAAAATATTTTTTATTATTTTTAGGTTTTGTTTGGCAAAAACTCATTTTTCTTTGTAATAAAACTACCAAAAATATGCTTAAATGGTGTTTGCTAAACACAACCTTAAACTCAAAAACCCTTTAACAAAAATTATGGCAAACTAAACAGGGTATTCATCCCTTGGACCCAAATGTTTTTTGACTCGACCCTACTCGACCGGGTAGAATCGATCGAGTTAACCTGAATTTTTTTATTCGACCATAAACTGAATCTAAAATCCTGGTTTGACTTGAAAACAACCCAAAAACAAAACCAAAGCTAAAAAAATAGATTAAACACCCAAAAACAGAAGAAACTCAAAAAAACTTTGATTAAAAAAAAAAATAAATAAAGAACACTAAGAACAATCAAGAACACTAAAATGAACCCAGTAACATGCAACCCAAAATAGATCGAATTTGGTAACCAAAAAGGTACGTACATGTTGGAAATCATACAAGGATCAATAATCTAATATCCATTCACTTCGATTATCATTTAAACATCACAATTTTATCAAAATAGGGTTCGGTTCTAAACCGAAACCCTAGGATTAAAAAATGTTAAAATCATGTTATTGATGCAATTAAATTGGTTAATAATACATAAGGAAGGGTTTTGTGCAAAGAAATGGACCAAAATTGGTTCAATTCTAGGGGCTAAGACAATGTTCTTTCTAACAACACGAAGAACATTGCCTAAAAATCCAGAAAAAATCCCAACAGGGGCAATCTCTGCCAAACCCAGAAATAAACATTTTTTTGCTTTTAAAACATACTCTTTTTATCCGAACAAGTCACAATATCATACACAAATATGTTTGAACCAAAAAACTAACAAAAAAAAATCAAAGCATCAAAATCAAGTATGAGATACCAAATCAAAAAACTATTAACTTAAAAAACAACCTATATATTCATGCAACAGGGATTCAAAATTGATTTCTAAACCCATTTTGTGCATGAACAAACCTAACAAACCCAGGGTAAACACCCTTCCTTTAACATGCATAATTTAAGTTAAACAAAAACTAAAACAACATTGTTTATAAAAAAGAAACTTAAACCGCTACTTCAATGTATCAAAAACTAATATCTTTTCTATGCTTGTAAACATAAATATAAAACTAACAAAAATAATAAAACAAAATAATAAAAGCAGGTCCCAAAAGACCTATTTTTTTTAATAAACAATGTATACTTAGAACATTTACTCTCTCTTGACTTTTCTTTGAGAACTTTTTCCTTTCACAAACTCGCAATGCTTAAGAAAAATTTTGTTTAGGTTTTAGACGTCTACATTTTGTTTCTTATTGATATTTTTCTTCTTTTTTTCTTATCTTATCTTATCTTTTTCTTTTTTTTTCCCTTTTTATTTTACCCCCCCCCCCCCCAATTTTTTATCTTAATAGGGGTATTTATTGGGTTTTAGGAGTCTTGGATGCATTTTTGACCACTTGATCTTAAGGGAGGAGTTGTAAACTCTTGATAAGAACCCATTGAGAAACCTTTATATATGACCACACAAAAACCAAATTGGTTTTTGTATGATGGTTACACAATCAGGACTGACTGAGTTGCCCACTTTCAAGGCCTTGTCGAAGAAATTCTGATGTCATCGTCACTTGAGACCACCTGAAAGTGATAGATATAGACCTTTCATTAAAATCAAACTTTGTTCAATGTGGAGGTCAGTAGCTCCACGTTCATTCAATTGAAGTTACCAACTCGATCATCCATAACTGTCAAAACAAAGATGCAAGCTGATGAATGACATGTAATTCATCTTGTTTTTATTAAGTTTAAACGACACGTCATTTAGGGTTCTTAATTTTGGATTTGGCAAATCTTAATTGATTCCCTATTCTTCCAATTACTTTTAATTGTATCCGTAATTGCCTCCACACTTTTAATTTCATGCTTTTCACTCTTGTCAAACTCAATTGTTAGCCTCAAAGTTGATCGCTATTTTCATTTTAGTTATTGGCTCTGAACTTGTGCATTTTGACCCTCTATTAACCAACAAACTTTTAATTTATTCAATTTAGCCCCTGATTTGATCAATTCTCTTGTCCTTTTCAGTTTGGCCTTTGGTTTTAAATTTCTTCAATCAAGTCCTTAATTGCCTGTCAAATTTCAATATTTATGCAATTAAGCCATTGATTTGACCAAATTAACTCTTAAAAATTTTAATTCGACCATTAGACTTTAATTTCTTCTAATTAAAGCCTAAATTGACTTCAAAAATCATTTTTTCTTGCAATTAAGCCCTCAATAGATTCAATTAAATCTTGAAAAATCCAAATTAAGACCTTAAACATCCAATTTTGAATTTCCCTCCTTAAACTAAATTTCTTAAGCATTATAGTATATTCTTCTCATTGATATATATATATATATATATATATATTTTCCAATATTGTTTTTTCATTTTTTTTTGTATTTTCTCTTTTTCTCTCTTTTTTTATTTTTGATTTTTTTTTGTTTAAGTGGGCCCTAAAATAGGTAACAACACTTTTGATTGCTATCTATTCTATGTTTAGTCATGTTTTAAATTGATTTCGTTTTGCGATTCCACCCTCTTTATCTTTTTTCTTTCCATATCAAATTTAATCCATGTTCTTTTAATTGTTAATTTTTTTACCTTGACAAGTGTTGTTACCGACGTTTGACTCCATAAAAAATCAAGAGAAAAAAAGATAGAAGAAGAAAATCCAAAATACAAGAGGATATATATGAAAAAAGCCTAAATGATTGCCTAAGTTGGTGGTGAAGAACCAAAATGACAAGTGAAAAAGTTGAGGACCAAAATATATAAGATTGACAAAATTGGCGACCCAATTTTAATTGACAAAAGGTGTCATTGGTAAAAATATTTTAATTTTGGGTAAATAAATACAAATTTGGATAGTTAAGGACTCAATGAGAATTTTGGAAGGCTTAACTAATCTTATTAAGTACTTGATTACAAGGAAAATCAGTCAATTTGGGTTTTAATTGGAATAAATTAAATTCTGGGGATTTAATTTTTTTTTAGATGGTTTAATTGGATGAATCAAGAACTTGATTAAAGAAATCCAAAATCAAGAACCAAAATAAAAAAAGACGCGTGATTGTAGAGGCTGAAATTAATCAAATTAAGGGAAAAATTGAAAGTTTGACGGTCAAGTGTCCAAGTGAACAAATAAAAAACTATGGACCAAGATGAAAATGACACTGAACTTTGAAGCTGATGATTGAGTTTGACAGGAGTGAAATTGCATGAAATAAAAATTTTGAGAGGCAATTATAGGTGCAATTAAAAGCAATTGGAAGTACATGGACTAAAGTGAAAATTTTCAAATTTTAAATTAAAAACCCTAATTTCTAGGGTTTAACCTAGACGACACGTCATGTGGCCACTATTTAGCTTCTTCATTGTAGTTTTTGCTCATTGAGTAAGCACATTTAGGCAAATGAATGTGGCTTCTTTGACCACCTCTTAGGCTATAACTACCACCATTCAATTAAGAAACACCTCTTGTACAAAGATTAGGTGCTCCCATCAAATGTTTATATCTTCTTCTACAAACTTAACAATAGTTTGTCTTTGATCAACCATCATTGCATTTTCAGATTTTCAGCTGATCGACTTGATACTTTCAAACAAATAAATATGGAGCTATAAACCTCTAAATTGAGCAAGAATGGATCCAATCAAAAGTTATGCTTCTCTTCTACCAAATTCAGGTGGTCTTTAATGACATGTACATTAGAGTTACTCTAGCGAAGTTTGAAATTGGTCAACTTAGTGAACCTTGACTGAGATACCTATTTGTGCAAAACCATTCAACTTTTTCATGTGTTCTCACTAAACATTTCCTAGAGGGTTCTTATCAAGAGTCATAAATATTTCATCCAAAATCAAAAGGTGAGGGATGCATGCCTTTATCTCCAAGAAAAAAAAACCACATAGGAAAATTTGTTACAAAACCACCATTCTAGAACTATCTAATTTTGATCAAACGACTAAGTTTTGGTCAATATATTTTTGAATCCATCAAGAACCCTAGTAAAACACTACAAATACACCCTAGAAAATGAAAGAGAGAGAGAGAGAGGAAAAACATGGAGAAACACACTGTGAAAAGATCCTGGTGTAAAGGTTCAAGAGCCTAACAAGCTTTGGAAGGAAAAGATGGCGAAAGGGAAAGAAGGAAAGAAAAGAGAAGGAAAATAACAGTCTATAGAAAGCAAGCTTGAAGAAGGTATAACCATGTAAAAAGGTCAAGGCTAGAGTCCATGTGGCCTGCCTATTCATGCTTTCATAATGTTTAAACTTTTTTTTTTTATATTGTTTGAGCTTATCTTGCATTTTTTTGTTTGATTTTGGTGCTGGAATAATCTGATGTTTTTTTGGCAGAGTTTGTTTTGTTCTTGTTCTTGTTCTTGTTCTTGTTTTAAGCATATTTTAAATTGCTCAAGCTTTCATTATGATAGTTTGTTTTAGTTTTGGTCAATAATGTGTTAGAAAGGCTTGCACTAAGGGTATGGTTATTGGTTTTGATGATTGTTTGATTTTGTGATTTTAGCCTAATAGCATGTTGATGATGTATTTGAGATATTTTGATTAGTGTTTGAATCTATTTTGTAATAAAATAATAAGTTGCTTTTATTTGTGGATTAAAGATTTTGGAAGCATGTTGATCAATTTGATGTCTTGTAGTGCAAGTTTATTGTTCCAAAAGCATGTTTTGGCATATAAATGTTAAAAATATCAAGTTTTAGATACAAATAGCATGAATATATTTGCTATTTAGCTTTGGTAGTTTTGAACTTTGGAACTTCATGCATCTTATTAATGATTTGATATTATTTGCTAGTTCTTTGGATTTAACTATGCTTAGTATTGATAATATGGTTTTTGAGGAACAAAAGCAGTATGTTTCAAAAGCCTAAGAGGCTAGTTCTAGGTTTAACAGTAGGTTGAGAATTTTCTGGATTTCTAGGTTCGATTTTTTTCATGTTCTTAGAAAGAACATTGCTTTAGCCCTATTATTTGGACCAGCTTTGGTCCAATTCTTTGCACTAAACCATTCGGGCAACTTGACTAATATATAATTTAGGGTTTATTTGCATTAATAAACAAGTTTCTAGGGGTTTTAATCCTAAATTTTTGGTTTTGAACCATAACCTATTTTTATGAAATCATATTGATTCTTTGATAATTGAAGTGAATGGATGCTAAATTATGGATCCTTGCATGATTTCAAATAAAAACGTGCCCTTGATTGCATGAAAACTTGTCTAGATTTAGATTTGTGTTTGTTGGATTCTTGATGAATGTTCTTTGTGCTCTTCATAATTTAAATGTTTCATTAGTTTTTTTCTATATAATTTTTTATGTTTTGTGTTAATTTTCAACTTTAATTTTGTTTCAGTTTAAACTTTTGTTTTGGTTTAGTTTTCGGGTTAAACCTTGACTTTTAGTTTGGTTCATGGTTGAACTAGCGTCTTTGGGTTGACTCATTTGGTTTTGTTTTAAGTACTTAAAGCTTTGTTTGTTTGAATAATTTTTTGTTAAAGATTGTTTTTTTTTTTTTTTTGCCTAATAGGGTGTTTGGCAAAGACACCTTTAAGTTCATTTTGAGAGTTTATAAGGGAAAGAAAAGATGGTTTTGTCAAACATGACATTACAAAAATAAATAATAACAAAAAGATAATAAAAAACAAATAATGATTTTTGCTTGTTGCATACGACACAATCTTGATAAAAATTGAATTTTATTTATATAAAAAAGAGAAAAATGTTTTTAGCATTGTTTTAGAAAATGTTTTTGTTTTTTTTTGTTTTTTTTTTGGAATTTATAATAATTTTGTAAAATTGTTTAAGGATTTGACTAATATTTCAATAACCCTAAAAATTTCAATTCCTAAAAATTAATGGTTAACATTCTGTTATAAATGTTGGACTTGCTAGTAGACTGATATTTAAGTACCAGGAGTTGACTAGAAAATTCTCAGAATTATCTTGGATAATCACCAATTTCAATTACGAGTATTTTTTTCATCACAATACACGAGTTGTAGAAACCACTTTCACCTTCTAGAATAGGTGAACCTTGTCAGGGCACCTATATGGATTCTTCCTATAAGAATTTACCTAGGTATACAAGCTAGTAATAAATTCAAAATGCTAGATTTATTTATGAGCGTAAATTTTTGTTCTGAGCAATAAACAGACCACCGTTTAGGAGCCTATCAACATCTTTAAACCACATCCAAACCACACAATGTTGCTTACTTTAGGTAAAGTGCGCTAAGAGTGTTAATACCTTTCCTAGCCAAAACCAATCATTTACCCTGTAAATTCAGATACGATCAGTCCACTCAGGTTTTCTAACGACTTTGAACCAAATAACTAGGTGGCAACTCCTTGATCCTGATATCGTAACGTTGCGCGCACACGTGCGCAACAAGTTTTTATTTCAGATAATTTTTTAAATTGGTTTTGTTTTACAATTTCATCCTCTTTTTTTTATCAAATTTAATCTATGTTCTTTTGATTGCTGATTTTTTTTGCTATGATAAGTTTTTAAAATTTATATTTTAAATTGGCTCATAATAACCTTTTTGATTGAACCCGAATCCAGGGTTTTATGGGTTGCGAGCTTTTTTTAGATTTGACCAAGTTTATGATGTTTGTCCGGGTTCACTTGGTTTTTACATATATTTTTTCAATTTGATCCCCTAAGATTTTTTTCATATTTAAAATTTGATTCTTATTCTTTTAATTGCTATTTATTTTATTTTTTCATTAAATTGTATCATCCTTGAGTTTTTTCTATTAAATTTTATCCTCATTCTTTTAGTTGATTGTTTTTTTTATTGATTTTGGAAGTTTTTTTATTAATAGTTTTCTGTGAATCTCATCCTTCGAAATTAAGTTGATTGAGAATTATGCTATTAATTGAATCTGGGTCAAATATTTAATAGAAAACGACCTTTAGAGATTACATAAGGTTTAAAAAGTTGGTTGGGTTTGCCATGTTTGTTTTTTATTTTTTCTAAATTGAAGTTTTTTTAATCCTTTTTTTAACTTTTGTTTTGTTATTTTTTTCGTTTGATTCTATTGGGTTAGCCCTCAATAATTTTTTTTATTTCACTCCTTATTATTTTTAATCTATAAATAATCTATTATATTACAAATGATTTTCAATTTCACCCTTATGATTTTTTAATCTTCCAAGTTTGTCATAATTATTTTAATTGCATTTTTTTTTTGTTGGAGATCATTGTTTTTTTTTCAAATTTCAACCTCATTGCATTTTTCTGTCAGATTTTAATCTCATTTTTTTACTTTTCCTTTTATTTTGCAAGTTTTTTCATTAATATTTTCAACGATTCTATCATTCAAAATTAAATTGGATGATATTTAAGTTTCTTGATTGAATTTGAGTTCATAATTTAACAAGTGTAACTATTTTAGATTAGACTAGATTTAAGAGATTTGCCTGAGTTTACTTGGTTTTTTTTCCCTTTATGAAGCTGATGTTTTTTGTTTTTTTCTTGAATTTTTGCTCTTTTTTTGTCAGTTTTCCTTCAATTAAGTTAGCATTTAGTTGTTTGATAATCCAAATAAGTTCAAGTGTGGTTTTTTAATCTTTTTTTTTTATTTTTTTAGTTTATTTATTGTTGTTGTTTTTTCATATTATTTAAGTTAACACTTGAATAAATAATTTTGGACTCAATTTTTTTTAAATATATCACTTTTTTATATATATAAAAAATTATTTGATCTGCGGTGAATCACATATCTAATAATCTCTAAAGTCATAAGGAAAATGAAAAGAAAATGCAATATATGTCTTGATAAGTTGTCCTAAATATAATATTATGCAAAAAAGAGAAGAAGAAAACCTATATTATTCGTATATCTTTTATCGTCATATATGCTAAGTTAGACAATGAAATTATTTGAAAATGATTGTGTGGTTTGGTCTTGTGTCAGCTAGAAATTTTGAGAAGCGAACCCAACTAGCAACTCGTTCGAATATTATATGAGATGGGAAGTAAGCATGCTTTGGAGTGATGTAAGCACATTTGTCTGTTTCAGGAAGCACTTTTAAGGGAGAATAATATTTAATATTTAAATGTATTAATAATAATATTTAGCAGGCTTCATCCATCATCATGCTTTTGAGCTCCCGTGCTTATTTACTATAGCCATTATTATCTACTACGTGGTAAAAACAAAACATTCTTTTTTGTCCTTTCTTTTCAGCTTTGATATTCCAAATGTCGGGAGAGTTTAATTTCGTTTTTCTAGTGACCAACTAATCTCCAATAGGGTGGAAAACTCATGAGGCTAAGTTCTTTAATTTGGTTATCAAGTAATACTATGTTTAATGACTCGTGGCTCGAGATTGTAACTATTTTCTACTTAATTGACTCCTAGTAACCATACTATAATAGCATGTTAACTTGATTAGAACTTAATTATGTAATAAATTATTGAGTTCCTGAATATCATACACGCAGTAAAAATAATAAAATAAAATAATATTTAAAAATATTTAGGTATCTATTAGACAGATTTAGAGTTGTTTAGGGATTGTAGCAAGATCTGAACTTTAAAGGCTAAATTGTTGCAAACCACAATCCGTCCAATTGTCCGGTCTCCAACAGTAATTCACATGAATCACCAGTGAAAAATCTCTTAAATCCTTATTTAGAAGAAATGGATTTACTAAGTCTAGAGTATTAACTCTAATTTTGTGATTTACATTGTTTTTCTATCTAATCGACAACCCCAAAATAATAAGCTTAGCTTTATATTTATAGGAAATCCTAAAAACCCTATAGATGACAAAATATATATTTGCCCCTTAAATGATATCCATATATTATTTAAGAATTATTTTAGAAATTTAATCAATCAAATCCCTACTTGATTATTCTAGTACTAGAATTATAATTCCTGAATTAAATACATTCCAATGCTTAATTTCTAAAATTATATCTAATCAAGTCACACTTGATTAATTATATCAATTTAATTTCTAACTAACGGTTCTCAATGTGTGTGATCTATTAGATTCCTAATATGTTGGCACAAATATAAATTATAATTCTAAATAAATATAATTAAATAAATTAAACAATTTAATTTATTATCAATTTAATAATTGATTAATTTATATTTTAAGATTAAGTGTACCGTCTAGCAACGTGTCATAATCTCCCAAATATTAAGAAAGTCATAAGACCTTTAAGTGATCGATTTTTTAGTGTAATTATTGTATCTTCATCAATATTATTTAGACATTTTAGCGTAGAGTGTGTCTGATATGTCAAATCATATTTATTTACAACATTATAGTCATTGATCATTTAAATAAAATTTAAAACTCTTTTCAAATCTCATTTCACCTTGCGTAAGGATTTAACAATCAATACTTTCTGAGAACTTGTGGAACAATTAATCAATACAATTTGAGAACATGTGGAATATTTTTTCCTAGTTAACTTAGGGTGATGAATCCTCTTTTGATCATTTAAATACCTTTATATAGTTTATGTTGTATCTAATGTCTATTTATTTGTTACATTTAACAAGATAACATGTAATAAGATTAAAAACATAACACCTTTTATATAAGATAATTTAGTGATCTCAAGTCTTAAGATTACTTACACAACCGTCATATAAGCTTTTTTATAGACACAAGTGACATCTCCATATGAAATTTTAATGCGGGTCAGTTTAGTGTACATGTCATCTGACAAATACCTACATATTAGTTCTAAGTATCCCTTATACCTCAACTTATAAGATCAATTGTTTTCTTTCATAAAGAAAAAAACATAAGATGTATTAGTCTCAACAATTCTAATAAATGTCTATTATTAAGAGAGCATTGACTAGGAATATTTAGGAACAATACTTTGATGCAATAGAAATCCCATAGTTATAGTATCTTTATAATTTTCTTTGCAAAGTGTTTTTATTCCATGAACTTTATCTTTACTCTAGATTTATTTATCAACCTTTAAATTCATAAATTAAATATAAATGAATATTAAAGATAAATAATGCTTTTATTTAATAAAATTAAACATGTTCTGCATGAATAAAATAGTGTCATGTGTAACCAACTGATTGGCTATAAAACATAAAATTATATGTCAACACCGAAATCACCCTTTTTTTTCCTTGAAAGTTGATGGAAAGTTCCTCCAATTTCCCAACTCTCATTATAGTCCCCCGAACTTTAAATTTACAAGTCAAAATTTTAAATTTTAACCCTCCGAGAATTTTCTTATGTTCACATTGGTGCTACCAATAAATTTTGAAGGACAATTTTAATCGATAAGAATCTAGCTTTTATTTTTTTTTACAAGTGTTGATTTGTTTAGCAGCCAGGATCGTGATTCATTAGCATAGTGTCCTCATTAAAATACAACCGAACAATATAACAAAATTTAAATTGTAATTGGATCAGTGAATATTTTTCACCACGGTGCCTGAGCCTCTAGCCATTAGAGTCCTCAAGAATGAGGAGGTGCTGTAACTTGTTCTTGGTGTCCGACGTTGAAATTCTAATGGCAATTAAGTGGTGATAAAATTACCATGTCATGTCACTGTTGAGAAGTCTTGGAAAGCCCGCTTCATGCCAATTAAGCAATCTTGGGGTATTAATTATAGTTAACTAATTAACTGTTAATTGTTAATCTTCTAATCATCTATTAATCGTTCCTTCCTTTTAATGAGGTGGAAGTATATATAATCAAGAACTGGATTTTGAAATCAGAGGTAGCAGCTTCGTAAAACCAAACAAAATAAGAGAGCTCAAAGATTTCTAGCTTTAAGAAAGGTATATCTATCCAAAGTAACGCTGCATGTGAACAAGAATAAGTAAAGAAGAACATAAATTAAAAGCAAAAGGATAAATAAAA
>Ga0325414_1003609_pt1 | contig 16139 bp, 12 predicted proteins | sample PopdelMetagenome_8_FD_206183 | JGI IMG/M metagenome (GOLD analysis project Ga0325414, IMG submission 206183) | Populus deltoides microbial communities from Bellville, Georgia, United States - Leaf-PdKOR-R3 | ecosystem: Host-associated > Plants > Phyllosphere > Phylloplane/Leaf | place: USA...
AAAAACCTATATATGCAAGTTAAATAATTTTTTCTTTTAAAGGCAATTTATTTATTTTATTGTGATTTAAAAATGTGCAAACACATAGTTATTTCCAACTAATTTGATAATGACTAATAGATTTTATAAAAATATTGTATTACTCTTAATAATTAGTTCAATGATTTTCTCTTGGAATGAAAAATTCATCATTTCACTGTTTCAATCCATAATGAATTGAGTTTGTGTGTACAATGAAGCCCTGATTCCTTTTAAAAAAAATTTTGATCAAGGGAGTGTATTTTTTCCTTAGCAATCAAGATTCAAATATAATGTTTGGTTGTGATAAATTCTCAATGATTCAAATATAATGAATATATATTCTTATTTGATTTGGAGAGGTCTAATGGTAAAAACAAAAAAGAGCAAAAGAATTATATGAAATAACAAAATAACATTAAAATAATTAACTTAAACAATTTCACACTAATGCAAACCGTGTGTGGTAATCATTTTCACGAGTACAAGATCAATAATATTTTTGCAATCACTACAAGATCAACAATTACTTATATGAACTAGAGAATATAATGTCATATCTCTAATATAGTTATTAAATCCAATTTGTGATCTTACCTTGCATGAAATATAAATTACTAGGTCATCAAATCAACTTATTGTAATTAGATTAGTCCATATTTTAGATCAATGAGTTTTTTTCCTCCTAAATTATATAATAATTGTAAATATTTTATGATTTCTCTTTCAACCTTTTTGAACTAAATTATATACTGAATTTACTTCATTTCATAAGCATATTTGAATTTAATTGATAACCTATTATAATTTTTATGTTTAGAATAAAATTCTAAATTACTAGGTCATCAAATCAACTAATTGTAATAAGGTTAGTCCATATTTTAGACTAATGAGTTTTTTTCCTCCTAAATTATAAAATGATAGTAAAAATTTTATGGTTTCTCTTGAAACCAAATCACATGCTGAATTGAATTTAATTCATAAGATTATTTGAATTTAATTGATAACTTATTATAATTTTTATGTTTAAAATAAAATATTAAATCATATAATTGAATTCAATTATACTATTTGGAATACATATGAAAATATTTTGAATTAATAATCTTGATTATTTTGCTCTTAACTTAGAATCATTTTTGTTACATAAATTATTTTTTTGATTATAATGACCTTTATATTTATTTAAAATGACATAAAATAAGAATTTTAAAGAAGATATAAATAGACCTATTTCATTCCTTTAAACATTCTAGCATTTAAGCAAAATTTTCCAATGACCCAAATGACATGTAATGTAGTTAACAACTAAAACCATCTCATCTTTCAAAACTTTCTATCATTTACTTGAATATCAAAAGAACCACAAGGAACACAACTAACCTTTTGGAAGTTTTTGAAAGTCTTGTCAATACTCTTTCCCACTTCAAGCAATTTCTTGGGCTTAAAAACCAAAGCTTTTGTTAAAGTAATCAGTGGTTAAAAAGGGTGAAGGAAGAGATATGAAATATGTTTTTTAAAGGAAAGAAATAGATAAAAAGTATTTTTAGAATATTATTCTTCATTTGGAATTATTGTAGCAAATTAGACTCCCTCTTGATTGTTTTTACATAATTTTTTTTTTATGATTTGAATTCTATTTGGGATTCAAATTAATACCTTCAAAAAAGTTTATAACATAAGAATTGATTTAACCACGTGAATTGAATTCAATTCACAAGGTTCCAAACAACTTATTTGTCTTACTCCTTTCTCACTTTATTTTGGATGTATTTTTTCTCCTTTTATATATGGGCATCCATTTGTGGCATTAAAGCCTTTTAATTTTTTTATTGAAGATATTATCTATATTTTAATTTTAGCTTCAAAATCTTTTATTGTTGTTAATAAATTCTTTTTAAAGCTATTAGATATAATACTTAGGGTTACATTTGTGAGGAGGTGACAACTACTTCAGAATCAAATAAGATATAGATTCTACAATAATTGGAATCAAAGATATCAAATAAAGGAGAAGGTTTCAAGCAAGAAAATCCTTACAAACCATGAAGGTTTGTAACAAGTGTGGTATAATAATAGCTAAGAATAAAAAAAAAAAGCAAAGCTAAGGAAAAATAAAATTACAGTAATAAAGAAAGCTTGTAAATAAAGTAACAAAAGTAAATTATGAAGAAAGATAAAGCTTAAAGCTAATAGAAGCAAGCTTGAAATGGAATTGTATTGAAAAACTGTGTGTATAAATATTGGCTAGGGAGTTAGAATGATAGTAGATATCCTTATATAATAGTCTAAGACCTTAAAACTAGTCTCGTGCAAGGATTCAATTTCTATATTGAATTTGGTTGTCAAGTTTCAACAAGAAAATTTTAATTGAACAAATTCATGTAATCGTAATATTATAAGAAATAAGAAAAAGAAACCAAATTAGAAATCAATTATTAACTAGGAAAAAAATACTAAATAATGTTCAAATTAGAGAAGGAAACAAGAATCTCAAATAATATGACTATTGAATATTTTATATGGACTACACATGAAAAACTTAAGCTAAAAAATTCATGAAGTCTTTTAGAATAATCTTGGTCATAAAATCTCCTATGTCTAAATTAATGAGATGTAAATTGGCTACAATTGATAGAAAAGCTTCTTTAAATATCAATGAATCCAGTTTATTAAATAACTCTTGCATACATGTCTGTAACTTGAAATTTTTATTTTGGATGTAAAAAATATCCACATGTTGCTTTAGAATCTCCTAAGAAAAAATAAAAGAAAATTTATAATTTTACATAAAAGGAAAGAAAACTTTTAAACTAAGCCATCAATTTGATGACATGAATGATTAATGTCTTGGATTTTCATGCCTTCTTGGCTATTTGATTTGAAAGAGGAGAAAAAAACTATTACTTTGTAAGCTATTTGAATTCAACCTTTTTTTTCACAGCAACTAGAAAAATCCTCTTTTATAATGAAAATTTGAGCGTGCCGTAAATGACTATCTATAAAACTTAATAGTTTGTTACTAGTAGCAAAATCAACTAGCATATCAAGCATGAGCATGAGATATCATGTTAGTGTATACTGAACTAATATGTAGGTGTTTGTCTAATAACATATACACTGAACTAGCCCGCATGAGGATTCTATATGGAAAGATAACCTATGTCTATAAAAAGGCTCATGTGATAGCTTTTTAAATGATTTTTATACCTGAGATCACTAAGTAATCTTATATAGATAATATTATTCTTTGATCTCATCCATATATTATCTTAATTAGGGGTAACAAATGAGAAGATATTAGGTATATTATGAACTATATTAAGATATTTGAGTGATTAAGAAATGATACATCACCCTAGATGAATAAGGAAAAATGTTCCACCTATGTTTGAATAATATTGATTGTGATATCTTTTCATAAGGAGGAATAAGATTTAAAAATAGTTTCAAACCTTATCAAAATAATCAATGTTTATGATGTTTAGAACAAACATGATTTGACAAAACAAACACAATTCATACTCCAATGAAATTAATTCATACTACTTATGATTTTTTAATATCTTGAGGATCATGACATGTTGTTAGACGGTGCACTTAATTTTCAAGTATAAGTCAATCAATTATTGAATTAACAATAAATTATATTTTTTACTTTACTTTACTTTACTTTACTTTACTTTATTTAGAATTATGATTTATATTTGAGCTAGCATATTAAGAACTTAACGGGTAACAAACATGAAGAACTATTGATAAAAAATTAAATTTGGATGACTAATCAAGTAGGAATTAATTATAAATAAATTTTAGAAATTGAGGATTAAAATGTAATTAATATTGGAAATTACAATTCTAGACCTAAAAAAATCAAATAGGGACTTGATCGCATAAAATTTTAAAACTATCCTCAAATAATATATGCGATATATTTCACGAGGCAAAGTGATATTTTGCTATTAATAGAGTTATTTTGTTTTTTTTTCCTACAAATAGAATGTTATGCCTTCTATTTTTTTTTTATAAACTATACACACCCTACACATTAGATACACCTATACAGATAAGTATAATAGAGAAAAGAAAGAGGTAGTAATTAAAGCATAACAATCTTTTTCTCATAAAAAATGTTTTAAGAGATTTTTTAAATGGTGGTTTGAGTGGATTACTATTAGAAATCGAACAATTGAACGACTTGTGGTTTACGATAACTCATCTTTGAAGAGTTGATCTAACCTATAAAAGAATAATTGTTCTTTAGGTAATCTTGCATAAACTCTAAATCCTAGATTGCCTAATGGGACCCTCGGGACTTAAAAAAATTAACTATTTTTTTCACTATATTTATGTATTTTTGGAAACCCAACATTTATATTTTGGTGTGGTTGTATTAATATTGGAAATTCAATACAAATTCTAAACTTGCCATTCTTTTTAATAAAAAGGAAAAAATATTAAAGAATAATTCTACATACCATGCTATTTGTATAAAACATGCTTTAAGAAGTTTCTTGATTTCCTCTTTTACTTTACTAACCACATTAGGAGCCATCCTAGCATTGGTTGTTTGAATACTTTAAACTTGTGCTTAATAGAAGAAAAAAAGAGAAGTTTGACAAATTCTTTCACAATACTAGACATTTCAATTTCGTCCTATACAAAGCAATGCATGTATTTGAATAAGAGATTAATAATATTTTTGTTATAATCACACATAAGCAAATAACCTATGAATGTTAGTTGTGGTGGATTGTTTGTTCCCAAGTTGTGATACTGAAGGTAAAACATGAAATGATTGTGGTGTTAGGGGCATGTCTTTCTATATAGAAATTTTGCTCGGTGTTTTTTTTTTTCTAGAAATAGAAGTTCAAAGCCTTAGTTATGACCGATAGGTATTTTACAATCTTGAATTATCAATTAATTCTATTAAGAGTCATTGTAACCTAGTTTCTCTAAAGTTAGAGTTTCTAGTTTACTAAAGTGATACACTAGCTTATACATTTTATGGATAGTTCTTAAAACAATAAAGTTAGTATGTTATCCTAAATTGTCTAATCTATTAAACTTAATGTTAGTGTATATGTCCTATAGTCAATCATTAGTTACATGTGACACTGATTTTATTCATATAAAAAAATATTTATTATTAATAAAGACTTTTTTATTTTTAATATTCATTTATATTTAATTAATAAGTAAAGAGTAAAGATAAAGTCCTTGGTAAAAAATACTTTGTAAAAGAAATTATAAAGTGATTATAATTATGAGATTTATATTGCATCAAATAATTGTTTCTAAATGTTCATAGTCGATTCTCTATTAAGACTAGATATTAATTAAAGTTGTTGAGATTGATACATATTATGTTCTTTTATTTATAAAAGAAAGTAGTTGTTATCATAAAATAAAGTATGCGAGATACTTAGAACTAATATGTAGGTGTTTGTTAATAACATGTATACTAAACTAACCCATATGGAGATTCCATATGGAGAGATCATTTGTGTATATGGAAAGGCTCATATGATAGTTATGTAAATGATCCTTAAATTTGAGATTACTAAGTTATCTTATATAGAGAATATTATATTTTGAATATAATATGAACTATATAAAGGTATTTAAGAGATCAAAAAAAGATTTGTTACCCTAGATAAATTAGAGAAAATGTTTCATCTAATTTCAAATAATCTTGATTAAGAAGTCCTTATACAAGGTATAATGAAATTTAAAAAGAGTTCCAAATCTTATTTATAGAATAAATGACTACGATATTAAGAACAAACATGACTTGACAGAGTATACATTTTATGATATAATATCTAAATTGAAATATTTTTTATGAAAGGACAATAATTACACTAAGAAATTGGTTATTGAAAGATTAAGTCAAACCACGTATGACTTGGGAGATTGTGACACGTTACTAGATATTGTACTAAAATGGTTTTAAGAGACTTCTCACTTGTGGTTCAGATGGATTACTTTTAGAGGCTAGACACTTGGATGATTTATGATTTGTGACAACTTAACCTTGAAAAAGTTGACCAAACCTTGAAACAAAGATCTAATTTTAAAGTAATCTTTGCATAAAACTTAAATGACCTTAAATTGTCTAATGAAATCCTTGAGACCCCCAAAAAATTTTAAATTAATATTTCCACTACGTTTATTAGTTTTAGGAAACACAACACTTAATAATACTAGTATCTTCATCATATATCCATACATTAACCATAGAGAAAGTGACTAAAAAGGGCTTGTTATTTTCTTGAAGTACTTCATGCTACCATCTATATGCCAAAAAAACATTACTGGTTCAAGAAAAGAAGGCACAAACATATTAGAATAGATTCAATCTTGACCTAGAAAAACAAATCTCGATCCTAACAGCCCATTTAGATTTGTTGAAAATACATTCATGGTTGTATTTAGGAAAAGATCCTCATCAAATTGCATCTTTTTTTTTCTATAGATTTTAACCTATCAGGCTTTAATGCCTTTTGGATTTGGTTTCTGAAAATCAAATATTATTAGTAGAGTATTTCTATGAATTGTTTCATTTTCAATATGTTTTCCCATTAAGCTGCTCTTGTATTGAGAGTAGATGATTACCAATTAGCTTACTTTACCTATCATGCATGATCTGGTTAAATATTTCATCTGCTTGTGCAATATCAAAAAAATATTTGTGAGCCAAAGATTCATTTCTAGCTTTGGCCTTTGTTCTCTTCAATGTTAGGTATTCAAATGATTGCTCATCTTTAAGTTCTATTATGCAAATATCCTTATCATATTTTTTTTATCACAATAATTCAACCCAACTTATACTATATGGTTGGAGAGACAATTGAAAGAAGTGTTGGCATTATATATTCCCTTGAGGGTTTTTTTTATTGGAAAAACATTCAAAGTTTGATCATATTGAGATGTTTTATTAGTAAAAGCATGCATATCTTCAAACTTTTGACCAATAAACTTTTTTGGATTAGCCAATTCATTTCTTTAAGAACCATTTAGATATAATTTCTTTAATGTAGGAAGGTTGAGCACTTCATGATTTTGTTTCTAAATCTTTAGGAATAAACGTAGATAGTCTCTCAAGGTTGTTAAAAAATATTATCCAACTCAATAATAGTTACTTCTAACTATATGATAAAAATATTCATGAAATTTATTTTTTATCTTAGGACAAAAGTAGATGGAATTTGGTGATAGAGATATATACCAATGAAAAATCATTTTAGTCAATGATAACCTAAAAGTTTAAGATAGAGATAAGGTTCTTGAGCAACATCTTCATATTAATACAGAAACTTAGATACATACCTTTTCATACACTCACCATATTTTTTCTAATAATTATTTATAAGCACTAACCTTTACACCTTTTAGAATAGGGTAAACAACGTCCACCCAATCTGTATATGATTTTTTGTGTCATTGATTTATTGTTCATATTAATCCATACGAATGTTAAACCAACTTTACTTAATTAATCCTATTATTATCCTAAGGTTTTGCATTATCCAATGCTTGGCCAAACAATTTGTGATTAATTGGTTGAGTTTAGAGATATAATTAAGCATGTGTTAGTGGTGGTGGAGGCACCTATTGATACCATATGATTAACATATCTTAGTAAGAAGGTAGACATAAGAGATGAACATTTTGGAAAAAAAAAAAAGGTGCACAAGGTAAAATAGTGTTTGGAAATATGTCATGATCAACAAGCAAAGTAGGCTCGTGAGGACGAAGGTGAATGTAAAGACCTCAAACTGAAACAGACAAACAAAAAGAAAGAGGAATGATAAAATGAGATCTTTTATTATTTTTTGTATAAGTTTGGGTGTTAGTAACAACTTGACCCCATAAACTGCGTGAAAGAATGGTCTCCCTATAATGCTATTAAGTGTGGTGCACTTTTCATGTTGTTCAATTATTTTTGGGTTTTTTTTCTTGAAATACATGATTAGATCCCATCGAGCGTGCCACTTTATAATGATATGTTACCAATATAAATTTCTCCCCTGCTTTAAAGAATTGAAAGAATTTTTTTAATGCTTGAAACTCAAGCTATAACAAGACAATAACTACCTCTAAATCAAACAAGTTACAAACTTTCTTAAGAACTTGAACATAACAAGTACAGATAAGATAGGATTCATGAAGCCATCATGAATAAATTACAAAATCTAATAAAATTCCTAGATCTTTTACTATAACAATCTATAATACCTATATTTTTCTTTTTCATTTTTGTTCACAAATGTTTTTTTTCATTGTAGGCTTTTATGACCAATTTAACAAACAATTTCTTACAATTTGTTAAATAAAAACAAAACTCAACAAAAGAGGACCAAAATGTAAAATAAAAAGAAACCACATGGCTAATCTCAAATTCACTTGAAAAAGTTCTTTTTAGTCCACCTAATTTTATTTTCCTTCCTCTACTGTCCCTTTAGTTTTTGTAATTTTAATTTTGGTCTAAAGGTTGATTTTGTTTATTTTTCAATCCTTGAGTTTAAGAAAGGAGACAACAACTCATTGGAAAGTGAAAAAGGAGAGAAAAAGTCATCGGTTTAATACATTTCGATGAAAAAAGGATGATCTTGGTTTCACAGGGTTCTATTTGGTGAGAAGAGCTCCATTAAGGTATGTTTAGACTTTTATCTTGCTTAAAAAAGTAGACTAAGGCTTAGGAAGTTTTTTTGAATTTGAGTTGATTTTTTATTTTTTTAACCAATCTTGTGCTAATTTAAAACTACAAATGGTTTTCTTAAGGCTCTTTAGGTGTTTTTAACCGAAAAATAATTAAAAATTATTTTTTTAATCCAAGAAGTTAGAGACCAGATTTTTTTGCTAATGAAGCTGGCTGGAGATGAACTAGAGAAGATGCATTGTCTATTATTTTTTTTTCAAGTGGATGACATGTCACTCAACCCTTAAAGAAAAAGTAAAGGCCGAACATGTGGGTCTGACATTATAAGCAATGCGCGTATGACTCTTTATTTGTTGGGCTGACCGCCAAGCTTTAACCCATATGTATTTTTTATTTACATTTAAATAGACTATAAAAAATTAACAATATATTTCAATTGTTATTCAATTTTTCTATAGTTCTCAAATAATATTATATGTTTTAATGAAAATATTAATAATATTTTCAATTATTATGTACATAATATGAAACAAAAAATTGCGTGAATATTTAACTAAAATAAAATTTATGATTTTAAAATTTTTTAATAAATTTTTGATATAATTTTATCACATTTATCATTATTTTTTTTGTCTTCAATCATATGTAAAATATTGAGATATTTTTTAATATGTTTTTATTTTTCTTTTAAGACCTTGATGGATTTTGCTTAGAAAATAATCTTTGCAATTTTATAAAATGTTTTCATTACAACAAAAAATGATATATTAATAAGAAAATTGAATTTAGATTGGAGAAATAATTATTTTCTTCTCATTTCAAATGGTTGAAATTTTGTTTTAGTAGAGTATAAGTTATTATTTCAGTTAAAAATATATATAGCTATCTAATTAAATGAGAAAAATTAAGCTCTTTCAAACGATAGAAGACCAAATATGTTAATCAAGATATAATTATCAATTTATTTTATTAAATAAAAACATTGAATTTTTGTTTCACGCTTTAAAAATTTTAAAAATGAAAAATATTTTTCATGTAAAATGTTTTTTCCTCTCGTAAAATATTTTACATGTAAAATATTTTTCAATGTTGGTGGAGGTGGTGAGATAGCGGTGGTGGTAAGGTGGTCATAGTAATGATAAAAAAAGGAGGTGGTCATGATGGTGATAGATGAAATGATAATAAGGTTGTCGTGGTGGTAATGAAAAAAAAGCAGACGGTGATGAAATGATAGAAATAGAGAATGAGGTGATAAGGTGGTTGTGGTGATGAAAAAGAAAAAGATAGTGGTGAGATGATGATTATGGTTGAAATAGTTAGATAATATTGTAAATGAATTATTATTTGTAAAATATTTTATGAAATTTCATAAACTGAAAATATTTTCCAGTAAATAAATTAAATTTAAAGATTGATTGTAAAATATTTTTTATTGACTAGTTTTCTTATAAAATATTTTACAAAAAAATCATTTTCTATTTAATATTTTTTAAAAATAAACATGAAAAAATTTAATAATTATTTTTCTATAAAATATTTTACCCAAAACCAACGTCCGCTTAATGTAAAAATAATAATTAGCCTCGCCTATATATTTCTTTTTTTATATTACAAATTAACTTTGGATCGACACCATGTATCACAAGTTAGGTAACTAGTAAACACTATCCACACAAAAGGTACACTTTAGGGTTAGATTTAGTAAATGACAAGCCAATCAAATGAAAGCCCTCCCTCCAGATCCAATGTAACAAGTCAACCTCTCTCTTTGCATCTCTATCTCTCAAAACCTTCCGTCGCAAACACACTTCATTTACACTCCTTGTCGTTTGTTCTTACGGTCACAAGTCACAGCTGCAAATTTTTCTTATGACCGAAAAACACACAACGCACTCTCCCTAAATTACCGTATTACCCCTTCATCCTTTTCTTTTTAGACCTCTTTTGACCTTCACCCAGGCGGCCACACTCACTCACTCACTCACTCACAATGGACAGCAATACCTCTCGCTCTGAGGTTTCCGACTGCGGCGATCCAACGAGGCCGGAGTCCGGCGGCGGCGGTGCTAGGTACAAGCTGATGTCGCCGGCCAAGCTTCCGATCTCGAGGTCGGCTTGCATCACGATCCCTCCTGGACTCAGTCCGACCTCGTTTCTTGAGTCTCCAGTTCTTCTCTCTAATGTTAAGGTTAGTCGTTTCTACTTCACTTAATTGTTGTTTGGATCGTAGTTCTTGGTTTTTCTGTTTGATTGCTGAGAAAATGATAGAAAGTAGAGGAAATAAGATCTGTTTGGGAGCTGAGATAAGTAGAGCGAACTGGAGGTGTTAATAATTTTTCTTTAATGTAAGATTCAAAGTTGTTTTTGTTGTTGTTGTTGTTGTTGTTATTTATAAATGAAATAAAATTGTCATTTCTACTATTTAACAGCTATCAAAAGAACGGTGTTGTTTGTAGCTTCGTGTCGTTGAGTTCAAGAAGTGGAGAATTGACTTTAAAAGACAAGATGCTCTTACTTTCATTAAAAAACAAAAAACAGCTTGAAATTTGAAATGCCAGTTATTATATTTGTTTTGTTTCGTTTCTTGTTTAGATTTTTTATTCATGTAATTTGGGAGTGCTTATGTTGGAACCTGAAGTTAGATTCTGATGCTTGATGATATAATAACTCTGAATTTGGTACCATGTCTAGTGTGGAGGAGAATATGACTTTTTTAGTATTATCAGTATGAGCTTTCCCTTTTTATGTTCTGTTTTCTTTTCTTTTTGTAAATGCCTGTTTTGGATTTTCACATAATGAGTCTTTGTGGTGCTGTTTGTTTATTGTCTATGCTTTTATTGTGTTATTCCATTTGTTTGTGTGAAGAATATGGAATAGATGCGTTGATGACGATATTGATATTAAAATGCGATATGACTACAAAGTGGAAGGAGAAGCTACAAGGGATATGTGAATCAAAGGAACAAGAATAAACTTGATTATCTGTAAAGAGAATATATTGCTTGCCCATCATGACCATCTATATAGCTGAAGCTTGAATGTGATATGTATTATATTGGTGCTCAAGCATGGGAAATTGGGTTTGAGGCTTTGTTCAGTTGAGTGTTAATTTCTAGATTGAAAGTATTGGGCTATATAGAAATATTTTAAAATTGAAGTTACAATTTAGCTTCTCTTTACCTTTAGTGGGTTCAATTTTTTTTCTCTTTTTATATTTGCTGAATTTCCTTATGCTTGTGTCACCTGATGAGAATCAGTTAGCTCTCATCAAGTGTTTATATGCGCTGATCTTTGTATGTCTTGATGCCGATAAGAAAGTATATCTTAGAGCTTCACGGATTTGGCACCAGTTAAAAAGTATGGAGAGTGGAGACAGTAGCATAAAAAAAACATAGTTATCAGTTGAGCTTTTGATGAGGGCCTTAGGATGTTCAGGGATTATGCAGCTTCCATGTATCTTGATTTTCTATTCTTTTTTATTTTTGTTTAGTTGATCTGCTTGTACTTCATTTTAGAAGTATCTGTAAGACTGATTCAATATCTTCTTGGCTTCATAGGCAGAGCCTTCCCCCACTACTGGTACGTTTACTAAGCCTCGAACAGCTCTTGGCTCTCTTAGCTCCACTCCATATTCTGCTACAACTGTTTCATCCACAGCGTGTGGAGAAAGAAAATCCGACTGCTTTGAGTTTAGACCATATGCTAGGTCAAACATGGTGAGTTCTTAATGAGATTTCAGATTGCCTTAAACTGCATGGTGACTTCTAAGTATTTGGAGCTCTTGTAATTTATTCTTCTATTTCCTTTTTTTTTGACTTAAATTGCATGATAGGCTGCCAGTCTTGAATTATTTCAATAATTATATGGTACTATAATTCCTTGCATTACTCAGCATCTTCTCCTACTTTCCTTTATCCTGTATGCTGCTAGTGACTAAATATATAGCTTCTCCAACTCAAAACTTGACCTATATTAACCACTTTGAGATTTCTCAACAATTGCCATATATTAACCGAAACATTCACTGCCAATGAGCCATTGGTTTTATTCATTCTCATTCAGAATAATAATTGCATAAAGGTGTAATTAAGAGTTGAATAAAGAGGCATCTTTTTATACCTGATCATCCTTTTTTCCCCTTTTCAGAATTATTTATGTTGATAATCTCATTTCAATTCATGACATCTGCAAGTGGCCTTGCTGGTTTAGGGGGGAATTGTTTGCCTAACACGTCAATTATTTTTAGGTTTCTGCAGATATAAACCATCAGAGGAGCACTCAATGTGCTCAAGTCCAAAGCCAGTGCCATTCACAATCATTTGCCTCACCACCTTTGGTAAAAGGTGAGATGGAAGTATCCACAAATGAGTTGAGTCTGTCAGCATCCCTTCACATGCTTACTTCAGTTGCTAGTGCACCTGCTGAAGTTGATTCAGATGAACTAAACCAAACGGGGCTCTCTAGCAGTGGGCTTCAGGCATCACAGTCTGATCATAGAGCAGGAACTGCGCCTTCAATGTCATCTGATGATGGATATAACTGGAGAAAATATGGACAGAAACATGTTAAGGGAAGTGAGTTCCCTCGAAGCTATTACAAATGTACACATCCTAACTGTGAAGTGAAAAAGTTATTTGAGCGCTCCCATGATGGACAAATAACAGAGATTATCTACAAGGGTACACATGATCATCCTAAACCACAACCCAGCCGCCGATATGCCTCTGGTTCTGTTTTGTCCATGCAGGAAGATAGATTTGACAAGTCTTCATCTCTGCCTAACCAAGATGGTATGGATGAAACTTCTTAGGGAATTCAGTTTGCTGTTTACTTCCCTAATGTATTAACTAATGTTCCTTCACTCCTTCCCCTTCCCTTTCTTTCACTTTCATTGCAGACAAGTCACCTGGTGCTTATGGACAGGTGCCTCATGCTATCGAGCCAAATGGTGCCCTTGAAGTGTCTACTGGAGCAAATGATGATACTGGAGAAGGTGCCGAAGACGATGATGATCCCTTCTCAAAAAGAAGGTATCAGTTCAGAACACCCTTAAAGTTGTTTGTAATAGACACATACTAACCAAGCGATGGTCTAAATACATTGAGCAGGAGGTTGGATGCTGGAGGTTTTGATGTTACTCCAGTGGTCAAACCTATCCGGGAACCACGTGTTGTCGTGCAAACTCTGAGTGAGGTTGATATACTGGATGATGGGTACAGGTGGCGCAAATATGGCCAGAAAGTGGTGAGAGGAAATCCTAATCCAAGGTATGTTTTGTGTTGATGAGTTAAGTAGTTGCTGCTTTTTTACTGTTATGGTCCTTTACATCATGTATGACTCTTTTCTAGAGTAGTTTAGTGAATTTCTTGGATAGTCCTGTGCATTAGTACATTTTTAGCAGTCATATGATGTGCATATTGGATAAAATGACCGAATAAGCAGATACAATCTTTTGAATATGATCAATGCCCAATCGTTCTGGCTAGGTGTCTGACATGAAATTAACCATGATCCATAAACTACTTCTTTGATCTCATTAAATTTAGCTTTTAATGTGAAACTAGTCTCACAATATGTGCTTTGCCGAAGGACACTGGGGTTGGGTTATATTCCGACAAAAGAAGAAAATTCTTATTCTTAAGTATTGCTATTGTAGCAAGATAAAGGTGTTGAAAATTTAACAAATGTTGGGTTTAGTGAAAATTCTGAATGCATGAAGGGAAGGAAATATCCATCCATTTTTAGAAAAAAAGATGCACAAAGATAAGGAGACAGCCAAAATAATCTGGTTATCTCATTTGCTTGAACAACTTTCTTGTATTCATAGGAAGAGCTTGAAGGATATCTAATTATTTGCTAATTTTGTTTTCAATCTATAAATAAGTATGGAGGCATACTTCTTATTGAGGTATTGTTCTTGAAACTTCAATAAAAGGTTGGGGAAATGCAGATCTTCTTAAGCCTGTTAAATGTTTTAATTTTTCCTGAATTAGATGTTTTTGCAATTGCATCCTTGTCTAGAAATTGTGTACGTTCAGCCAAATGCAGAATAAGGTTGTGAAGATGTTTTAATAACCTGAATATATCTTAAAAGAAAAAGGAATTCCCCTTCTCGATAGAGCGGAAGTATAAGACATGATGTGGTGAAAATATGTTCGATGAAGCTAAAACTTACTGGCGAAATGCTTAATTGCTCTCTTAAAATCTGATTGGGCTGGAATCAAAGCTCTTATTAACTAAGACTTTTTAATGGCTGGTCCTTAAAAACAAGGATGGATCCACTCCCATTCTTGAAGAATTTGTCAGCATAAGGATTTAATACTGATTTTGCACTTCGTATTCCATGCCAGCATCCCCTTCTTTTGATCAAAATATTATCTGTCCTTGTTCCAAATGTGATGTAGAACCATCAACAAGAGAGACAATGTTGAAGAAAATTCAATTTTTTTTTTCAATCAATAATACCTAAAATAAAAACCCTGAATGACTGCACAGGTTGTTTGTTTATGTTAATTAATATTCCCTGGATAAACTTGGAAGTTGATAGTGGAGACCTAGAGATTAATGTAATAATAACCAAAAATATCAAATAGTTTACCATGTCAATGTAGAACAATTGTAATGCTCAGAGTTGTGCTCACACAGAACCATAGCTGGTTTTTTAAAATTTATTTATTTATTGCTTTGCACATATAACTACGGTTTATAACTTCTATGCATGAGCTTGCCCTGTCTTCTAGCTAAATTGTCAATATTTATTCTAAAAATATTTTCTACTCCTTCCCTATTTCACTGTTGTTTCTTATGAGATATTTATGCTTACTGATTCTTCAGGAGTTACTACAAATGCACAAATGCTGGATGCCCAGTTAGAAAGCACGTTGAGAGGGCATCACATGATCCAAAAGCAGTTATAACCACATATGAGGGGAAACACAATCATGATGTTCCTACAGCTAGGACAAACAGTCATGACATGGCGGGACCATCAGCTGGGAATGGTCCCTCAAGGATTAGACCAGATGAAAATGAGACAATTAGCCTTGATCTTGGGGTAGGGATCAGTTCTACAACTGAAAACCAGTCCAGCGATCAGCAACAAGCTTTGCATGCTGAACTTATCAAACACGAAAACCAAGCAAGTGGTTCTAGTTTCGGAGTAGTTCATGCAACCCCAATTACGGCTTACTATGGTGTTTTAAATGGTGGCATGAATCAGTATGGATCTAGGCAAATTCCAGGTGAAAGCCGTAGCATTGAAATTCCACCTTATCCATATCCGCAGAACATGGGAAGATTATTAACGGGTCCATAAGTTTGTCCGAGTTTTAAATTTGTTTCCCGCATCCTTGCCTTACAGCTGGTAAATGGCAAAAGGTTAGAATCTGAATTTTAAGAATATGTATTGCTCTATATATATCTTTGCTTATGGTCTTAGAGCTCATCATCTGTGGTG
>Ga0325414_1003610_pt1 | contig 16137 bp, 15 predicted proteins | sample PopdelMetagenome_8_FD_206183 | JGI IMG/M metagenome (GOLD analysis project Ga0325414, IMG submission 206183) | Populus deltoides microbial communities from Bellville, Georgia, United States - Leaf-PdKOR-R3 | ecosystem: Host-associated > Plants > Phyllosphere > Phylloplane/Leaf | place: USA...
TAGACAACAACGTAAGAGCAAACTCACATATAGTCATCCTAAAGTGTCCACTATGACCATGCCAATGCTAATTGAGAATAAGTTAGAACATGTTGATTAATTAAAATAGGAACAACAAACAATAATCCGAGGTAAGGTTAAACAGATTTCTTAATGAAAAGTCACACGTGGGGTTGTGAGAGGATTTAGATATTGGATTAATTTGCTAATGGCTGCTGCTAATTATTAATTAATCCTTTTTAATCAAGGAATGGATAATGCTTGTTAGGCGCCTACCATACATTATACACGTATGGAGGTCAAAAAATCAGTGAAAATGGCTTCCATATTGCTACTCTCGATTCCCACATAGGCGTGCTTTTATGGGAAGAAAATTAAGAAGAGGCACAACACAAAAGGAGGAATTATGAAAGATTCTACCTTTTGACTATAGAAATGCTTGTGACCTAATCATATGCTTTCTTCTGCAGAGCATAATTAGATTTCAGAATGTGCATGATGGTCTCGACTAGCCAGCTCTTCCATGGCTTGAAAATGACCTGTACACAACACATTTCTTCTTCTAATTCTTCGTCTTCTTCTTCTTTAGGGCATGGTGGAAGTATGACCCAAAATGGTCGCTCAAGTCTCTCTCTTTTCTAGCCTTATCCATTTCTTTCAAACGGTGAGATCATCACTCGCACTTGGATTGGAATATGCCACAGCTGCCTAGTGGGAGTTCGAGAGCTGAATGCTGAGTTATGGCATTGAAAATCACATGGGTTTTCCCTCCCCAATATAATAGGAAGATAAATGTCGAGGGTGATCCGTGTAAGAAATCTTTGTGGGGTCTTTTTTTATGGTTTATTTTTGTTGCACTATCTTCGTAATCTTGAAGGTTCATGCATTATATCTATTGGGATCCACCTCGTAATTTTCATGCTTTAACTACGTACAAAATGTGGAGTTTTGGTGGGAATTCTTGTAGCTGAGTCAGGCTTCAAATCTTTGCCAAATCTCCTTAGTCATGGAAGATCCTTTGATCATTTTCATCTTCGCTTGCTTTCGTTTGGATTCTTAGTCACGCACAGTAATCCAAGCAATTTAACAGGATGAGTGATTTTTACTTAAAAATCATATCAAAATAATATTTTTTTTTAATTTTTAAAAATTATTTTTAATATTAAAATATCTAAAAACATTAAAAAAATAATTTTTAAAAATTTGTTTTTGTCCTACTCTCGTTTATAACACAGAGCATAAAATATTTGTATAATGTGATTAGTCATAAATTGCAATGATTAGAGGTAATAACTACTCTCATGGACTAGTCTAGAAAGGTGAGCAATGTACAATCGAGTTGCACTTAGTGGGTCCAAATTATTTTCACATTTCTGTGGATTGGCAAATAGGCATGTTTAATTCCTAGTCCATAGTTACAAGAACCACCGAGGTTGTCCTGCCGACTCGGACGCTTGAGCCATAGATCACATGAATTAATTTTGGGTTAGTAAGTTAATCCAACTTATTTTTGTTTCTTTTCAAATGACCTGATGTGTTTTAGGGTTCTTGTAATATTATTCATTTGATATAAAAAATAATTTATTATTATTATATTATTTCATTACGCTAATTAGACGAGTTTATTGTCCTTTACCAATTAATAATTAAATTATTTTACCAAGTTAGTCTGAGTTTTATAATCGGAACTTGAATAATAATAAAAAATATATATTCTCATGAAAAAGTTTATTAATATAAACGACTTTAAGTAACTTCTGCGCATGTTCACTTTATAAAGAGGATTAAAAGGGAGGGAAATACTGTTTTCAAAAGGAAAAGAAATTCATAATCTCATGATGGGAAATTATAAAAAGATCAGTCATTCATCATATATATATATATATATATATATATATATATATATATATAGACACACATGAGCTTTCAGATTGCCAAGTCTTTTACATGGTCAAGTATGGATATTGTTGATAGGTGACAAGCCAATTTCCTTTTCGTTTTTCTTTTCTAAACCTTATACGGTTCCTTCCACTTTCCAGATAAATAAGGTGGTCATGAAATTCCCCTAGAAACTATTCATAATATGCTAAGATTTTCAAGAAATAACCATAGAAAATTGTTAAAATTTTCAAATATTACTAGAATTTGTGTAAATTAATGTGAAATCTGCACTCTTGTTATGCAGTACTGAGATTGATCGTGGCTGGAAGGCTTCAACTTGATTGAGTCCGTCCATTGAAATTGAAATGACAATAGCTTTTGGAATTGTGGATGGGAGTCAAGGATGGTGAGCTCAACTTAACCTTTCTCATATGGTGTGGTGCAGAGAGAATCGAACTTCAGTCAAGATGTCAGTGTCACCAACCCACTCCATAACTGTCCAATGATGACCAAAATTATTTTAGCATGGGGTTTAGGTTCACCTAGGGTCAGTCAATGGCATAAGAATGTAAGTGCACCTGTCAGGTGGTGGCGCTTGGCAGTGTGCACCTTGTACTGGATTTGGATTTTTAGGGCATGATTTTGAACTTGCGGAGGAAAAATGAAAAAAAAACCCCTTCACAGAATTGTCCTTTTTCTTCAAGAAATTATTGGTATGGGACCCTTTACTTTGAATCAAAAAGACCTACTTCCTTTCCTTTTCTTTTTTGTATATGATGCGCATGCACATGGTTAGATCCTTTGGCATGCAAAAGATACATTGCTGCGTTTTTTGTATGCATTTCACACTCAGCAATAGATTTGAGTCGATGATTGAAAAACATGCTTTTCTTTATCTTGATTCACCTAAGAATTCAGGAAGCATGCTCCTCGTTGAGCCTGAGCTACACAATGAAATGTAATCTTCCTCCTTGATTCCATAAGCTAGGTCATTTGATATCAGGCAACATGACTTGACCACCAACTACTCAAATCAAAACAACCACAACTATCAACTGATGAATCCTAAGGAAATCATCATTAGTATGATTTACGCAAGATCAATGAGCATCCATCGACAAGCATGGCCAAATTGTTCATAGAATTTCTCATGTTATACAATCTGCAGACATAATATTACATGGAAACAAGAAAATGAAAAGAGTTGCTAGCCAGCCTGTCAATAATTGTCCAAGGTAATTTTCTCGGAAACAGATGTCTGTCGATGTATCAGAGACTGGGGAGGGAGGAAAAACACACAACTAAGCTGTCAATTATTGGCTCTTTTGTGGGTATCGAAATGTACAGTTCTCAAAAAGAATCATACTTCTGACAAATGGGTGGTATCAATTTACACTAATTTGAAAAGTAAAGAAACAATGACATCTCCCACCCATGTGCTGAAATCTCAGCTCTGCTTTGTTCTGAGACCATCCTGATGCGAAATCCAATAATGTAGGACAAAACCGGGTCTCGTTCTCAGTAAGGGTCTCAAAGTACACATACACTTCAACTGGGGACCCAGAAAACTGTTAGTTCAAGAAGCACAAGGGTTTACCTTTTCTCATTCTCATCATACCCCAAAGCTAACTCGAATATCTGGCCATAGTCATCTACAAAGTGGACATCAAGGCCTTCTTTGACATTAGGTGAAAGCTCATCGAAATCTCGCCTGTTTGCTGATGGGAATATGATGGTCTTCACCTCGCTTCTTCTTGCCGCTATTGTTTTCTCCTTGACCTGATTGTCACACGAGAAGGGAAGTACATGAGTTTATAGATTTACAAACTAAATATGATACAGCTTTCAATCAGTTACAGACTGAAGAAAATAAAATTTCATGGTCCAGCCACACAGCCTATACAAGTTGTCACTTTTCAAAATTCTGTATTCGCAAGAATTCTCAGGAGTTCATAGAAACATCTGAATGCCACATTTACTGGAGGACAAAAATGTGTTACAAAGAAAAATACAGTTATATGACAAGTAGTGGCATAAAACAAAACCATTCAATAAGTTGTAAAAACTAGGTGATGACCAAGGATAAACATCCACTACTGTACATACCTAAAACTTGGAGAGATATGTTAGTAATCACTAAAAAGAGAAGGATAGCAAACATGGCAAGAGAGAAAGGGGTTCATCTAACGTACCCCACCAATGGGAAGAATTTTTCCAGTTAGTGTAACTTCCCCAGTCATTGCTAGATCTTTTCTGACAGGCTTCTTCATGGCAAGAGATAGAAACGATGTGATCATGGTGCAACCAGCACTCGGTCCATCTTTTGGTGTGGCCCCAGCAGGAACATGAAGATGAAGCTTGGTATTAGAAAAGAAGAGGTTATCAGGTTCTTTCACAAGCAATATCCCTCTAGCAACTGTGTGAGCAATTTGGGCACTTTCTTTCATTACTTCTCCAAGTTGACCGGTAAGATTAAGGGCTCCTTTCCCATCTCCTTGCTCAACCTGAGTGGTCTCTATATACAAGGTGGAACCTCCCATTGCAGTCCAAGCAAGGCCCATCACAACCCCAACTGGAGTTTGATCATAGATGCGTTCAGCATGGAAAACAGGTTTGCCAACAAAATCAGCCAAGTTTGATGTGTCAACCAACACTTTATCAACTGCCTTAGTTCCTTCACTTTCCTCAATTTTCTCAGTTTCAGTTGTATCCTGTCAAAAGAACCAACACAAATTTGAAGGTGACAATCAAGATTTGAACAAATTGACTAGGAGAGGAGAAGAAAACACAAGGCAAATAAGAAACAACATTCCAAACATGACTTCATAAAACTCCATCTTAGCCATGCTCAAAATGCAAGTACAGTGCCTCAAAGCTGGCACCAAATTCTCTAGCAGTATATTATCTTTCAGATACCTTTGAATCAGTAGCTTGATCAAGGGGACTCTGTACATTGTCAGGTTGCGGATCCGTCTGCACAATCTCAGCTTCCTCAGGGGTTTGATCTGTGTGCACAATTTCAGCTTCCTCTAGGGTTTCATTATTTTGTTTGTTACTTCTAACCTCTACTGATTCTGTGGAGGTTTCAATACTTTCAACTTTTTCTACATCTAGTTCTGCCACTGGAACTGCAGGTTCAATTATCGCTCCTTGCCGCACAAGTTGCAGTGCAATCTGGCAGGCAATGACAAAAACAATTAAGAATCAGACAAGACACATTTCATTCTTAAAATGTGTAATGCCAAAATTGCTTGCAGATGTTCCCTGAACAAGGAATACATGACAAAGGCAACCTCAGGGACAGTTATGAACTGAATTTTTCTCAGAGCCACAACTTTCAAGTTTAGCCACGAATTAAACAAACCTTGCGATAGATCTTTTCAATTTGCTTTTGAAGATTCCGAACTCCTGCTTCTCGGCAATAATTCTCTATCAGAGCCAGAAGAGCAGCATCAGTTACTTCAACCTGGAAACATGAAGTACAGTAAGTTTCAAAGGCAGAATATATATTAAGCAAAATTGTCTAATAGCGGCAGGAATTAACATTTGCTAATACGGTATCAAGAAATATCCTTACATCTGTTGGCTAAAATTGCATCTGAAAATGACCTATCATCTAATGATTATTTTACCATGCAAATGACCTTGTGGTAGAATACCGCACAAGAGAAAGATTATTCACACACACACAGACATCAAGAGAGAGGGTGGGGGACCTGCTCAGGCTTGATGCCACATGCTTCGCGTGTAGCCTTCTCCAAATAATCTCTGGCAATATGCACTTTCTCGTCTGTAATATACCCAGCAATAGAAACTACCTCCATTCTATCCAGAAGGGGGTTAGGTATCGTGTCCAAAACATTTGCTGTGCACACAAAAAGAACCTGCATAAATTTTCCAAGGGATTAAGCAACAAGCTGTGGAAATTCCAAAGAAACAGAACACTACCTGACATGTTCCAACTCCTAATAAAACAGCACAAATTGAACTTGAAAAATACAATAACAGGAATAAATGCAGAATAAGATAATTTCTTGACTCCTACCCGACACAAAAAGTTTAAAACACAAGGAATGCCAAAGTTGGGCATGAGATAATGTGAGTATGAGTGGGCATGAGACCATGTGTGTATGAGTGCAGTATAATTTTTGTAACACAGCATGACTAACGCCTAACCACCCTATAACAAGCATATAAATACTTCCAAAGTCATCACAACTCTCCCATCATTTTTCATTATCTATTTCCTTGGTGCATGGATATAAAAGATGCATGGAAATGACAAATGTCAAGCATTTTTAAGGTTGAGTAGTCGAGCTTTTCCAATTAAATAAGATAACGGAACTAAAAATGAAAAAATTGTTAGCTACTGCACTATCTACTACAACAAAGACATCCAATATAAGAAAATATGCCCAGGATAAAAACCGAAGTGCCTGCAAATCACAACATTTACCAACCTTTGATACGTCAATTGGAACATCAAGGTAGTGGTCCAGAAAATTGGCATTTTGCTCTGGGTCAAGGAGCTCCAATAAAGCACTTGCTGGATCTCCAGTGTGCCCTCTTCCCAACTGCCACAAATAAGAAAACTCATTCTCAGCAATAGGAAAACAATTCATCATCATGAATGATTCATATTTCCATTGCAGATCTCAATATAGCTTATATTAATGCAACGAAAGAAATATTTGGGAAAAGAAAGGGAAAACAGTGACACCAAATCCAAAAGTAAATTGACCCTTCAACTGAAACTACCTTGTCAATCTCATCGATCAGAACAAGAGGGTTAGCAGTTCCCACATTTTTCAGGCACTGCACCATCTTTCCTGGCATTGCACCAATATAGGTTCGACGATGCCCCTGGATGTAATATTGTGTTAGTTAAAAGTGTTCTTCATAAAAAAGAGGAACCCCTGGATGCTGGCTGGGTGATGTTATGATGCATATTGCACATTGTCTCGCTGAAAAATAAAAATAAAAAAATCAAATATTTAACTACCTTAATTTCAGCAACATCAGACAAGCCTCCTACTGAAAACCGAAAGAACTTCCGGTTTAATGCACGTGCAATTGAACGCCCAATACTAGTTTTACCCACCCCAGGTGGACCAGAGAGACAGATAATTTTTCCTGCAATGTGTTTGCAAGAAATGAGAAATTACATTTTGATGCTACTTACTAGCAGACATTCAGATTGACGACAATGAAGTCAAACCAACCTTGTGAGATTCCTCTTAGTTTTCCAACAGCTATAAATTCCAATATCCTTTCTTTAACATCAGTTAATCCATAATGATCTTCGTCAAGAATCTTTTGTGCCCGTAGAACATCAAAATTCTCATCGCTTCACCCAATAATAAGAGCATAAAAAATCAACAATTTTTCAAACATATCAATTACCATAACAACTCAATTAAATAGACCTTGCAATATATAATTTTTCCTTGAGGAATTTACGAGGACCAAGCTAAATGAGAAACAAACCTGTAATTTCCCCAAGGCAATGCAGTCAACCAATCTAAATAATTACGAGTGACATTAAATTCACTTGAACTAGCCTCTAAAAGCTGCAGCTTCGTGAGCTCTTCTTCTATAACTTGCAAAACATGTTCTGGGATTTTTTCCCTGTTTGGTTCAAGCCTTTCCCTGAACTTTGCTGTAGTAATGGAGCATAAATTATTTAAATGGATGCCAATACAAATAAAAGCTACACAGATTTTATCTAGATCAATGCAATGGCCAGGGGCAATATTTAAAACAAACAAATAAAAACTTGAGTATAACCATTTAGGACAGTCAGCAAACAAACATAGCATTCAAACTTATCAATTATACGAATAATAGTGGCATCAGGCCTTGGGCTTCAGAGTTAATACAGCCACACCATGTAATCTATACATCCATGTTCTGGCTAAACTTAAGCTTCTCAGAATTTAAAAACTTGCGAGGTTTTTAAGTGTATCACAACTAACAGTCATGCAATTCCAACAACAGGTAATCAAAGCATAACTAACCAGAAAGTGCTGTTTTGTCATCTGTTTCCAATCCCAGTTCCTGCAATGAGGCAAGTTATATGCCAGTTAAGTCTAAAGTAAATAAATGCAACTTTCTTAAATCCATTTCCTGGTTGTATTAGTCACTAACATATTAATGATGATGAACAAATATCTACAACAATAATGTATTCCAGATAATAAACATGTAAGTGGACCATATACCTTCTTTATGGCTTTAAGTTGTTCATTCAACAAATAGCGCCGCTGCTCACCACTTATCTTCTCTTCAATTGCTTTTGCAATTGATTCCTAAATGCAACTCCGGAAAGTTAATGAATGAGAGTCAAAACAATGAATTTCAATACATAAAGTTGTAAAAATATGATTAATGGAGAGTACCTGGATCTTGCTGATTTCCATTTCTTTTTTCACCAACTCTAGTGTGAGTTTCAAACGTTTATACACCTACAGCAGAATGCACAAGATATCCTGATGTAAGCAATATGAAGTGCACTTTCTACAGGCACTAGGCAGAAAAGGGATTTGAAGATCCACATGTTACACCAAAGAAATGCTGGCATAAAATATTTCAAAGTAAATCACATGTCAAAACTTAGCTCTTGAATTGCAGCAAGTATTTAGCTTAAATTTCTGTAATTTCAACAGTGCTCCTATAACTACTACCAAAACAGCATTGTTTTGAACTTTTTGTTGAAAAGTAAACTCCACTGTTTTCTATAATGTTATTTACCCTTTAAGAAAAGAATCCAGACAGTGATTACAAAATCTACCATGAACAATCTGAAAAGTATACCTTATTGTAAATTGCCAGTGAATCCTCTGTTAAAACACAAAAACAGGATGAACGCCTATGAATAAAAAATTTGATTGATCAATGAATAGGGTATAGATTTTTCATTAATAATAGTCAAGATAATTCTAGGAAATCTCGTTTGAATATTTTTCAACACTTTTTAGAGTTGATGATATAATGTAATACAAACTAATAAACTAAGGCACATCTTAATATCTTTGTAAGCACAAAAAAAAAGGAGAAGAAGAAAGTTTTCAAAAGCTAAAAGGAATCGATACCAAATGAAGTTTTTGTCAACTGAATTCCACTTTTACTGTTCCATTTTGTCTTAGAGATTTCATGTACTAAAAGAATTAAACATCACGAGAATTGCAAGTGACAAAAGGAGCTTCACCAGATTATATTTCTACTGATACTTACATCCAGCTCTTCAAGCACTTCTTGGCACTGCAACTTGTTTGCGCCTGATATTGCAGCCCCAAAATCTGCTAGCCTAGGAAAATTAAAGTCACCTACATGCTGCAAAAATTTAAAGAAAAATGAGAAGCTATTGTAAGAAAACTTGAAAAGCCAATTGATCCAATCAATAATCATCTCAACATTTTCTATATGGAACTCTACTTCAGGTTGTGCTGAATTACAATCATTAATACACTGCAAATTGACCACATGCGGGAAACAGTGACCAACCAGCACAAATAATTGTATAGAACCCCCTTTTGGTTTTAACTCTACTGTGTGATTCAAAAGGAAAACATACTCTAGTGGAAACCAAGTTACTTTGACATGCTTCCTGTTTCACTTCTCTCTTCCTCCACCACAAATCACTATCAAAGATTGCATACAAGCGTAGGTTTGCATTTCCGAAAGCAGCAAAAACTAAAACTTGAAAGGTAACTTAGGTTGGAGAACCAGCTATAGGATGATCACATAGTAATAAATATAAGAAATGATAAACCAATGTAATTGCAGGAAGGCTCCCTTGTGCAAGAATTGCAAAGTGTTCAGATAAAAACAAGCATTCCTAGAATCCAGTAAAACTATCACAGCAAAATTTGCACAGAAAAGTGATTTCACAGAAAATCTGGAGAGAGAAGAAACCTGTGTATATGTTTGAACATGATCTCTCCAAAGTGAACTTGTCTTCAGAACATCTCTCAAGGTTGATATAACCTCGAAAGATGTTGCCTTTATAACATCATCATCCTTGTTATATGGTTTGTCCTGAACAACAAGAAAAGCAAGAGAATGGATGGGAAGGTGCATGAGTATCATTTGCATGTGTGAACCTTTAATATTACTTTACATTCAGTCATAAAATTTAGAAAATTCAATACCTTGAGATGATCAACTTTAACAGTTAAAGGATTCTCACTGACCTGTACAACAGCCAATAATATGTCAACATAGAGAACTTTGCAATTAATGGGATAAAAGAAAAGAACAATGTAATGCTTTTTGAAAGCTTACATGAAAATAAAATGACAAGTTCATCCACACTCACCATCTCAGTTATCCGAAGTCGCCTATGACCAATAAGGATAACCTGATCACCTTGAATAGTTGTGATCTGGAATAGCATGTTAAGGATTAAATGACAACAACACTGGTAAAACTTCTTATAGTTTCATTTATTATGAAGTAGCCATTCTTTGTGGCAATGCTAAAAAACACAATTGAAAAATTCAACAAAATTAGACACCTGAGCAAGTGTGCCAACTTCATGAAGACGATTATACAGATCCTTTCCCTTAAGATCATATATATTTTTGTCTGATTCAGATCCAGTTACAACACTGGGATCAGTGTCTGGCTCGTCTTTAAGAAGAAAAGCTCCACAATATGGTGCTTGCCTTTTTCTGCTTTCTTGTAAAGCTGCCAATAATTTAGGATCCTGCGCAAAAATTTAGAGCAATGGTAAGAGCTAACTGTAAATTGGAATTTTAAAGTTTGATTTCAAAAAATCCAACAGATCAACACGCACAATGGTATCCTATGATGGAGATATTAGCAAAAATGATGTGAAAAAACAGGGTAAGAACTAGCCCTTTTTTACTCTTTTCTGTTACTTGCATTGTTAACAGACTCCCAAAATGTCAGGAAAAATCTAAAAGCATAAAGAAACATGCTATACCTTCACATAAATTGGCATGTAGAAACCAGGAAAAAGAGGTCTATGTGGCAATGGCAACGCCAGCACCTGCCAAAAGAAAAATAAGTAAAGGTCAACTCAAATGCATACGGAACCAAAATCAGTCTCAAAACATTCACAAAATTACCACTATGTAATAATAGAAATATGAATCACATTCAGGAAAAAAAAAGTTCTTCGGATCAATAACTTGCAACATTTGAGATATAGCAGAAGAGAGCGTCCATTTCATGCGTTTTACTATTTAATCCTTCAAAACTGCCTAGTCTCGATAAAAATTTTGGCACTATAGACTGAATCTGTCTCTAGACTTGAATTCATTACCAAACTAATAAACCTTCCCTCTCTAACAAGACTAAACAATTTCTATAACATCAATGTAATTCAACAAATATATCTTAATGCTATCCAACCTAGTATATCCTCTCCTTAAGCTCAAATTTCTATCATCTAATTTTCCATCCAATAATTCCTGATAGTCTCAGGGTTATCTATCTTTCAGCAGGTGTCTGAATAAATAAAGACTTCTAAGATAAGGAGCGCAAGATGCTTGTTGAGGATTTGAATAATGCTGTTACTAAGAGATTCTACTGGGCACTACCATGAGGGTAGCTGTGAAATCGAGAGTAGTAAACTGAACATGTTCTATCCAATACAGGTAGGAGAAGACCCACGGTAATAGATCCATCCATGTAAGCAGCCCTTTCCACTACTAATCTAGCTGGTCTTGCTGATTCTCCTGTGAGCCTACTTGCCCATTCATTTTCATTGCCATTTGACCATCCCGTTAACAGTTTTTTAAATTCATATTCTATCCCTTCTGCAATGCCCATATTCGCTAACAATTACAAAATCACACCACAAATGCCAAAATAGAACTAACAATAGCAAACCAATGCACAATTATAAACCTCAAAAATACTAAACAGCAGAATCATAATGCAAATGCCACTTCTCATCAACCACACAAATCAAAAAACCGTTTTAGTCACTTCCTAAACTAAAAACCTCACACTCCATTTATATTGAAATGACAATTCATAAACCAATCCTATTACCCAAGGAAAAACACTCAAAACCTCATGTTTAGACTCCAATTTATTACCAAACTAATAAAACTTCCATCTCTAACAAGCCGAAACAGTTTCCATGACACCAGCGCAATTCGACAAGTAGAGCTTACTCCTACCCACCCTATTGTATTCTCTTCTTCAAAAACTATAAACAATCACATAATCATATCAGAAATGCCATAAAAGAGTACCTTTGGCAAACCAATGCACGATTATAAACCTCAAAATGCAAAACAATGTTATCATAATCAAATTCTACTAATTGTTAACGAACAGAAAACCAATTTCAGTCACTTCCTAAGAAAACTAAACTCAACTCTAAAACCCTAAATAACACATAAAACCCACCATTTTCCTTCACCTTCTCTAACTTCCCCACACCTTTTCAGCCTCCAAACAATACCCAAAACCCCCCAAAATAAAAATTAAAAAGTTCAAAACTTTATGGAACCAACCGTTAAATAATCCTCTGGTCTAGGACTAGTAGGCACAATAGCGGAGGAATTACTGGCATCCGCAGCGCCACCTTCAGCCTCCGTCTCGCTGGCACCACTTCTGACCTCCACCTCAACAATCCCACCTCCATCGCCACCATCTCCGGAAGAAGAATCAGAGCAAAAGAAGGCCCTTTGATAAAAACTGGGACTTTTATGGCCCCTCTGAGACAACCCAGTGAGTAAACTCAGAGACTTCAGAAAGGAGCTCGGTTGTGACTCGGTGGCGACCCGGAGAAATGGGGATGTAAAGTGGGGGTGAATTTGGCGAGAAGTGGAAGAGAGGAGTTTTAGCATTGTTTTTTGATGTGGAGATGTTGAAGAAAGGGAAGGGCAGAATTGGGAAATTAAGGGTTTATTGTTGTCAGTTTTGAGTCTCCATTGGAGGAGACGGAGGAGAAAGTGCTAGATGATTGTAGCAAGCAAAGCCCTGCATAAACCCTTTTTAAGTTGTGTGTGTTTCTTGAGTTATATTTATATGTGAGCAGTTTGGTCCTATTATTTTGGTTCAACTACTAATATTGTCCTCCTTGTTAGTTTTTGTCAGGAGGATTTTGGAAAACATGTATTGTATTTGGTTAATATTCCACGGAGTCGTAATGGATAGAAACATGTTTGGTTATATAATTTTACAATATATCAACGAACATTAAAATAATTAAAGGGGCTTTGATAATGAATGATATGTCATTGAGACAATTTCCTTCCCTTTTTCCCTAGTTCTTCCTACCAATTCAATATATCTTGTAAACTTAAACTTACAGTACAGATTTTCAATTGATTTTTTTAAAAAAAAAACAATACTTGTGCTATTATATATAGATATAGACTAGCAGCACCAAATACTGTGGTGTTTCTGGGGAAAATTCCTAGATAGGATTAGCGATGAATACAATGATTATGATATTCCAAAGCCTCTAGCCCTTAGAATTTTACAAAACAGAGTTGCTTCATGATCCCATACGCAATAATCACAAGTAGTATACTCTTCCTCATCAATCCATCCTCTCTTGTTAAATTTGCTACAGTTGCAGGTTCTTCCATGGCTCTCGGGTTCTTCTGGTCCAATACCAGCTTCCCTTCTGTCAATCCACATGCTTTGAAGAATCTCTTTTATTTTGTCTCTACACTCTTTAATTGAGCGGTGTCTTGATTTGTAGTGCTTCAGAGAAGAAAGCAGTTCTATACCCTCTTGTTTAAATTGCCCGCCACGGCATACAAGGATGACACCGCATGTGTATATTGCTTCTACGTGCCCTTTTCTGGCCGCGTTCTTCAAGTGTTGGAATCCTGATTCTGGTTTGTTGGAACTAAAGAACTCGACCATCCCTTGTCTAAATAAAGCTTCAGGGTTCCCATTCTCCTTGCAACGGGCCAAGAAAGAGGAGGCACCGTGGCTAATCGTCCAAGGAATAACTGGGAGTTTCTCGATTGTGATGTGTTCAAAAATATAGTTCTCTGATGCTGCTTCAAGAAACTCTCTGCAGCTTAATTTAGCTGTGAAGAGATCTGAAATCGATGCAGAGGCCACGCGAGCAAGAACTTCTGTCAATAAATCTTTGGGAAAGTACTTGAAAAACTCATGACGACTAGTTTTTCTTCTCCCCTTTGTCATGTTTTTCTTTCTATTCACCATTAATATCAGCTCACATGTAGGCTCTGTCACTCTGCCTTCTTTTATAAAGGCTGAACCGACAGAAGGTAATGTAAATCCGAACTGAATAGGACAAGCTAGGCTTAATTATGTATCCAAATTCCACAAGGAATTGGTTTCTTTCGAGTTCGATAATTGACTACAAGTTACCGACCGATGAGAAGATTGAGCCTGTTTGTTCGCGCGGCTTCCCTTCCCTTCCCTTCCCTTCCCTATGAAACGTGGAGAGCTGGCTAATTGACTAAACAATTTCCCTCTGTTTTTGCCAGCCACGACTGACTCTGCTTGCAATGCGATACGGTAACGTTTGGAGTTGTGGTGAGATTTTTTAAATTTGTAAAAAAAAATTATTTTTAAAATAATTAAAAAAATCTAAAAATTAATTAAAAAAATTTTAAACACAGCCCCACCACATAGCCACGAGCAGCCAATAGTATTCAATAGAATTGCCTCCCTTGTAGACTTGCATCATTTTCAAAAAGCTTGTACTGATGTTGAAATCAGTGAGTTTCCTCTGCAATTCAAGAGCAAACTTCCATGGAGCTTCCTTTGGAGGCGAGTTAATTAAACCACTGAACAAATAGTTTAGTAGCATCCGCGTTTCCCCTCTTCAACCATTTTTCTATCAACTATGGCTATGGGATAAGGATTGACAGCAGTGCAAGGTGGTTATGGAGTCACATTATCATTTCCATAGGCTGGTTAAGTTGAGAGACGGGTGTGGATTTGAGCTTCACCCTGGTAAAACCAGAGCATAGGCCACTGAACCTGTATTGCCAACCATCTTGTAAGGCCATCAATCAGCATTCTGCTCTCTCTCTCTCTCTCTCCAATGCGCTTCAAAGTCCATATTTTCCCGGGAAGACTCCTGCAAGGAAACATTTTCCTGAGAAACATGCAAGGCATTGCCGCACAAGGCAACTCAGTTCGTTATCGTTATATGAAAACCTCACCACCACCATTACAGACCTTGTATCAAACCAGAACTGGTCAAGACTCAAGACCCACATCCAAAACACAGACCCCAACACGCTCCTTCAACAGTTACTCGATTTCCGGAGGTGACCCGGAACTTAATTTAAGGTACTTGATTTGGTCACCGGCATAACGCAGGCATCTAGTCTTACACTGACTTGCGTTTTTTCAAAAATTATTCAAGGATTAGATCTTTAATTTCTGGATAAGCTTGGCAAGTATGAGAAGGATCGTTCAGATTCTACAATAGAAATGATGGGAAAACGCTTTGTATAATAATGAATATAAATCTGTCATGACATTAAAGGAACATAATCTAAATATTAATCTGAAAATAGAAATAATTATCTATGAATTTCTAATAAAAAAATACATAATTAATTATCAGTTTTTTTTCTTTTTAAAGGGGGCTTTTTAAAATCTTTTTTCCCATAATTTCAATCGTATTTCCCATATTAAGATTTTTTTGCCATCTAAGATCACATCCATGTCATCCATTTTATTTCACTTAACTTAGTAATAAAACATTCATTCAAGAAAAAACTAAAAAGAAGGCAAGTCCAAACAGTGTTAAAATATGTGTAATAGGAGAGATTTTAGAGATTTCAGATTCTACGTATATACCTACCTGGCTGGAACCATCAAAACTGGAACACGCTAACTATATATTAGCCTCTCAACGTCTGTGTGTGTATATAACAGTACTGCTCTGTAGTAAATTTAAACATTAACAAATTTATCAAGGGAAGGAGGAGGAGGAAGGAGAGGATATGAAGCATTTTCTGACCCTCCTCACCATTGCTTTCATAATCATTATGGCTAGCACCTGTATGTTATCTCTCTCTAATTAAACTCTCAAGGCCATGTATTTATTTTTCTTAATTGTTTATTCAAATTTCTTTTTTGTTCAAATAAAGGATATATTCGAGACAGTTTACTGATCCACTAATTAAGACTGAATCTCTTTCTCGGACAATCTTAATAACACACTCCCATGCACGTCGAGAGTAATGAAGTTAATTATTCAACTGCACAAAGTAGCAGTAATGAAGCGTTCAGAATTAATGTTCTTGCATGCATGTGCAGATGGTGAAG
>Ga0325414_1003611_pt1 | contig 16135 bp, 8 predicted proteins | sample PopdelMetagenome_8_FD_206183 | JGI IMG/M metagenome (GOLD analysis project Ga0325414, IMG submission 206183) | Populus deltoides microbial communities from Bellville, Georgia, United States - Leaf-PdKOR-R3 | ecosystem: Host-associated > Plants > Phyllosphere > Phylloplane/Leaf | place: USA...
GTTGATCGATAAGCTGACGCCGTTGTGGTCCTCTAGAGCTTTGACTTATGATATATCGAGGAAATATAATTTTGTTATGAGAGCGGCTTTGATGTGGACTATCAATAATTTCCCACCTTATGGAATGGTTTCTGGTTGGAGCACGCATGGAAAACTAGCATGTCCATACTGTATGGAAAATAACAAGTCATTCACGCTAAAAAACAGAGGTAAAGCTTTTTTTTTTTACTATCACCGTCGTTTCTTGCCAACGAATCACAAGTATAGAAAGAACAAAAAGAATTTCTTTATTAGTAGAGTTGAAAAGGATGTTGCACCCCCATGTCTTTCTGTTGATGAATTGCATGATGTTATATCAGAGTACAGTGACATTGTATTTGGTTTCCAATCAAGCAAGCAGAAGTTTTCTGGTTTTGGTTTGACCCACAATTGGGTAAAGTGAAGTATTTTTTAGGAGCTTTCTTATTGGAAGACCAATCTCCTCCACCATAACCTTGACGTCATGCACATAGAAAAGAACGTGTTTGAGAATATTTTCAACACTGACATAGATGTGAAGGGGAAGACAAAGGACAACATTAAGGCTAGATTGAATTTAGCATTGTTTTGTAACTGAAAAAAATATGGAGTTGGTTTTTGATGGGTCATAGGTCACAAAACCCAGAGCAAGCTTTGTGTTAGAGAAAAATACACAACTACTACTCTACAAATGGCTTAAGAGTCTGTGTTTTCTTGATGGACATGCTGACATGACCAAAGAGTTGATGTCTTCTCCCAAGTGTAGGAGTGTCGAAGTAATAAATAACCCGGTAAGACCAGGGTCGAACCACAAGGAGGTCAACTGTATAAACTACAAATAAAGAAATAGATAATAACATAAAAGGAGTTGAAGAGTGCTTTGAGATGTGATATTGATGTAATGATTAAATAAGGATAAAATAATTGTCAAGGTTAGAGGAACCACTAATGGTATTTCAAACAAGTATAGCATAAACTCTTTTTATTACTCAACTGAAAACCACACACAAAGGAGGTTCCAATCTGATTATAAATTGTTAACATGATTAAATTAGTTATCTTATTCGAATAATGCTAATACTTGTAAATATTGTGAGGTATTCATGATTATAACTTATGTTAACAACAAATCAAGTTCCTTTCATAGCACAGATGTCGGTTATACCATATGGTTGTGCTATGAAAGTGCCAAGTATTTATTGTATCAAAGGTTATACAACATAAATCTAGATTAACCATTTAACAAGCAAAGTATTAAAAGTGAACAAGATAATAAAAACAAAACATGGTAGTATCAAACATTAAAATCCATGTTGAATTTATACTATACTTATTCTTACACCATTAGTGTAACCTTTTTACCTTGACATAATAAAATTAGCTAAACATAATGAAAGACAGAAATATAAATAAACAAGATAAGAACATAAATAAGATATAAGTTAACTAAGTAAAGGAAAAGAAATGAAAAGCATAAACAAGAGATTAATATAAACAAAACTTCAGCATTAGAAAAATATAAAGAGAGAGAAAGCAAGAACATGATCTTAATCTGAAAACCAAGATGTCTAAATGCATGACAAATGCCTCCTTTTATAGGCTAAAATTCAGAACTATTGATTTGATGACTAATTGTTGAGTGGGTGGCCACCTCTTGACATGGTAACAATCCTTATCTTCTTGTCTACATAAAACATCATTACTAAAATCAGAATTTGAACAAATAGTCTTCATGAAAGTTCTGGGCAATTGTCTCAGCTTTTCAACAAAACAAGAATAAGTGCATTTGGACTTCTAGAACTCAAGATATGGGCTCAACACTGAACATTATATGGGGTGCAAGGTAAATTCCAACTTCTTCGTTGTTGCTACCATTTGAACTCGAAAATGGCACTTTTAAATCTTGGACTCTTCATGAAAGTTTTAGGCCTATGTCTTAGCTTTCCATACATGTAAATGAGACCTAAATCCAAGGTCTACAACTCTATTTATGATCCAATAACCGAATAGTGTTCCAGTTTGGATTGAACTGACATGTCTTTTCTAAGCTTAGCCCTCTCTTTGTCTTCTCAATTTATGTAGTTAAACTCATCAATCAATCCTTTGATTTATGTGATAGGCCTGCATTTAAAATGAACATTTACCATAAATTAAAGGTATCTTATAGTATTAGACATGTGATTATAAAACATGCTTTAGTTAAAGGAGTTATTGATACTTCAAGTGCAAAATGATGATATAAAACCTTGATAAAAATGCACTTTTAAGTACAAATCACATGCCTTGAACATATCAAGGTTGGTTAATATGGAGGAATGCAGATTATATGGAATGAAGAGTCATGACGACCACATGTTTATGCAAACACTCATTCCATTGGCCTTTCATGATTTGTTGCCAAAGGGGATATGGGAAGCACTCATAGAGATCAGTCATTTCCTTAAAGATATATGCTCCAACAAGTTGAATGTTGATCACATTGAAAAGCTTAAAACGAATATTGTTGAGACAATATGCAAACTTGAGATGATATTCCCTTCATCATTTTTTGACTCAATGGAACATCTACCCGTACATTTACTATATGAGGTAAAAGTTGGAGGACCGGTCTAGTATAAATGGATGTATCCATTCGAGAGGTTAGATATTACAGTTGTAATGTAATTCATAATTAAAAGTTTTTTCATTGTTTTTTTAATTAATAATTTTTGTTTAATTCTATATATGTATGTACTTGTTCAATCTTAAAAAAAAAAGGTTAAGAACAAGGCGCATGTTGAGACTTCAATATGTGAGGCCTATATTGTTGAGGAGATCTCAACATTTATCTCGTACTATTTCGAATCTCATTTGAGAACGAGAATAAAATGTGTTCCATGACATGATGATGGTAGTAAAATATCTTTAAGTGGGAACTTGTCAATATTCTCTAATCCTGGATGACCCATACCTAAAAAAGTTGTAAGGCAAAGATATTTGTCTGAAAAAGAGTTCAGACAAGCACATAATTATGTTCTATTTAACTGTGATGAGCTGAGACCTTTTATTAAGCAAGTAGATGTACTACTTAAACTTTGTCAAGAGTGTACTATTTATATATTGTGATATCATAAACTCATATAATTTGAAACAACCTTGTAGGCAACATCGACGATATTTACTGTCCAATAACTCACAGCTGATCGAATCCCAAATCTTTCAATTACAAGATGAACAATTTGCCACGTGATTTAGAACACATGTAAGTCCTATCACAAACTTATTATCTCTTGCAAGGTAACTGTACATCAATATTACAGAATGTTTGTTTATTGATTATTGTTATATTTGATATACAAGCTTTATCAAATGGGAGGTAGTGCTACTATTTCATTGTCTTTACTACGCCTGGGCTCTGAAAGAAAAGTCAAGTTCTATAACGAGTATTTTGTCAATGGATATGTGTTTCATACTGAAGAATACGGGTATGGAAGAAAGACATACAACAATGGTGTTTGTATTAAGGGATCGACTTGTAGTGAGTTTGAAGTTGACTACTATGGGAAATTAGAAGAGGTCATCAAATTACAATATCATAGCGAGCGGAAAAGAGTGTTTTTATTCAAATACTATTGGTATGACACAACTGACAGAGGAATCAGAGTAGATCCTAATTATGGTCTCGTAAATGATGTCTTTTTTTTTTCGCAAAGCAATGCCAACAAGTTTATTACACATACACCCCTTCCTTTAGAAAGGACCGATCAAGAGTTGATTGGTTATCCGTTTAAAAACAAAACCCAGGGGTCGTGTCAAGATTGTTCAGGATGAGAACGAAGACACAAGTGTGATAGATGAAGTCTTTCAAGTTAGTGAGTTGGTTAAACAATAACGAGTTGCTCATTCGATTGACTTAGAAGAAATTCAATTTTTTGTGTTTTCAATGATAGTCTTGTTGATGTTGACGTAGAGGAGTTGAATGATGTTTTGAGCTTTAGTGGACTAGCAAATGTCGATGAAGATGATGATAACCACATTGAAGATGATGATAACCACATTGAAGAGTGCGATGGAGCTGATAACAATTCAATTGATGATGAAGATGAAAATTCTGACTAAATATGATCAGAACACGAAAGTGTAAAGCCTTTTTTTATAATGTAATATTATGGATGATATTTTGGAACATGAAATATTTATTTTATAATTGTTTGTTGTTGTTATTATGTTGTGCGATAATTTTGCAATTTAAGCGTTTGCGCAGGAGGATAAATAGGCAATACCAACAAAATATGTAAAAGTATGACACAAATACCGACGTCCATACTGATGAAAACCATCCGTCGGTATTTACCAATAGTTGCAAAATATTTACTACATTTGCCACAATCACTGACGACCATACCGACGGCCTCTGGCCATCTGTATTTTATCGAGATTTGCAAAATATTTATTGCTCATGCCACAATCACTAACGTTGTTTCCGACAGACAAACCATTGATATATCATCATAGAGGTGCGTGCGACTATCAGAGTTCTAGGTCAGTCGGTGCGGATACTGACGGATGCTGCAAATTCCAATGTGCGTGCTATGACACCTCTATACCAACAAACGTGCCGACGAACTTCCAAAATTCTAGATGGATTTTTAAGTTTTAGTGCAAAATTCAAAATATACCAACGGAAATTTAATGCCACCATCATGAAAATATTATTCTAATCTCTATCGGTAAAGCCATCGGTAAAATTGTAGTATAAAACCCAGCCCCCCCTCCGTGGTTCATTTTTTCTCTGTTCCTCATTTCATCTTCTCTTCTCCTCTCCGTTTGTGTTTTGTTTTTGCAAGAATTGGTGCGAATTTTTATTATTTTGATTGCAGTTGTCAACATATTAAAAGATATGTATTCTCTTTTCTTTATCTTTGTAGTTTTTTACTTTTTTTTTACTTTAGTTATGATTATTTTTGTTGTATTTTTTGTTTTGTGTATTGTTTGTAGATAAAATCTTGAAATCAACACACTATTAAGGTAAACATTTTTCATTCCTAAAGTCTTTAGTTTTTTCTTTTTATTTGTTCAATTTATTTTATTATTTGTATTGCTATAATAATTGAAAATTTTGTTAAATTTGAATTGTTATTATTGAATTTACCTTAAAAATATTAATTGAAATATAGAATTAAATTTAATTATTTTATCTTAATTTAATTATATTATTGCTTGTTATTATTTCGATTAATTTTAATTGTTATTTTTGAATTTGTATAGATGTTAGTTGAAAATATATAGATGTTAAATTTCTATAGATGTTGAGGTTGTATTTAAGATTTTGCAATGGAGTCAATTGGCTTGTGGATATTATCAATATTTGCAGGTATGAAAACTGTGGGTAATCTCTAATATAAAGGAGGTGCTAACAATTTTTTTTTTAAATAATTGAATTTAATTATGTAATTATTCGTATAAATTAGTGCAGATGTATAGAATGAAAATTTAATTATTTTATTGTTTGTATTGTAATAATTATCTAAAAATTTTGTTGAATTGTAATTGTTATTGTTGAATTTACCTTGGAAATGGTAATTGGAAATGAAGAATTAAATTTAATTATTTTATCTCAATTTTATTCTATTATTGCTTGTTATGTTTTTTATTATTTCCATTAATTTTAATTGTCATTTATGTGTTTCTATAAATGTTAGTTGAAAATATGTAGATGTTAAATTTCTATAGATGTTAGGTTGTATATAAGATTTTTCAATGGAGTCAATTGGTTTGTGGTTATTGTAAATATTTGCAGGTTTGAAAACTGTGGGTAGTCTCTAGTGTAGGTAACCAAAATTATTTTAAATAATCAAATTTAATTATGTAATTATTTATATAAATTTATGTAGATGCGTATAATAAAATCAACAGCACGTCGTCAACAGATAGTTGCAGCTAGTTCTTCTAGCAACGAGAATGACTTATCCTTAGGTGCTAATAAAGAAGAGGCACCTGCACCAACTTGTGATGCTGCCTCTTCTAGTGCGGTTTCATAACGCAGAGGCTGTATGTCTTCACAACGGAGTCAATTCACCTGCAAGTACCAAACACATTGGAAGGATGACCTTTCAATATCAGTTTGTTTAGGTTTTAGTTTTTTTATATACTTATAACATAATTTATGAACAACTAATTAATATTTTATTAATTTTATTTAATTTCAGGTTCACAAATTTTGAGGCTGCCCGGACAATAACATCGGCATTTAAATCGTCGATGGGGATTCAATTATTTTAATAGAGTCACGTTTCCAGACATCCTAAGTGGAGACCTAATATCGATGCATGGTTTCAACGATTTCAGGTAGGTGTTAACTTCTAATTTTAGCTTATTTTTAATAAATTATTTTTATAATTTTATATCTTGTACTATTTTTATTTTAAATGAATTATTTATACACAATACAAATTTGAGTGGAATAGCGCAAATAACAATGTTGTGAGGAGGGAATGGGAGAATCATGTGACAACTAGGTAACATCGAAAATAATATTATTTTTTGTTTTATAATTTTATGTTCTAAATTCTAATTTGTTACTATGGAAGTAGGTTGCATGATTTTTGGTGTGACACAAAAAAAAAAAAAATAAAAAGATATGCGAGAGATAACGGTCTAGAAGGTTGGAATGAGGTGGTGGTTTCGCGGGAATTTAAATCGCCATTCATCTCGAGGGATATATGGACACAATATATTGAGCACGTGATGTCTGAGCGGTTCGCACGATGCTCACAGTCAGGTGCCGACAACTAGAGTCGACAACTAGAACCGACAAATTCATGGTTCAGTGACCACGCATACTGGCAGCTCCGTTCTGTTCAATGCACATGCGAAACGGATGGTAAGATCAATTTAAATGAAATACATCGTTAATAAATTTGTTGTTGCTTATAAATATATTTAACTTGCAACATTTTTTTTTCTTATAGGCTATGTCTCTTGGACGTGAACCGAGCCCAATGGAGCTGTTTGTCGAGATGCATGTGTGAAGTGAAGACCACCAAAGGGGGTGCAACAGTTTGTGGACAACCGTGCTCAACACTTCGTGGTATGTTTGTTCAATCATTTTATTTCATAAGTTATTATTTTCTTGAATTGAATATGATGATTTTTTTTTAATTTTCAGGAGACCTATAATAGCCGGTTGAGGGAGAGATATGGGGATGATCCTTCGACCCATCCGGATTTTGATCTAGATTTGTGGATGGAGGGAGGATCGTCTGGTGGACCTGATAAAAATTGGGTCTATGGGCTCTCCAACACTACAGTCAAAAACTTAAAGGCTACATCAATATTTGGAAATTCAATCCATAATTGTTGTTGGTTCATGTTGGGAGTTGCTAACTCCCTTAATGTTCTATGTTCTACTATGTTTTCAAAAGCCTCTGCTTCTCTTTCGCTTTCAGAATTGCTGGTTGAAAGCGTTACGGTTAACAAGTTCTCTTTTCGCCTCTTTGCCTTTCTATTTGCTTTTGCGGTTCTCTCAACTTCTGGATTAAAAACTAGTTCACCTGTAAGAGAAGATCTTGGCATAAATTAGTTTACTATTGAAACAAAATTAGAGAAAAACTTCCCCAACAACGGCACCAAAATTTGGTTGGTCGTCGGAACCATCAAAATATAATTCTGACTTAACTATCACAAACAAAATAAATTTGTAGTATGATCGTGAAAACCAGGTCAAACCCAAGGGAAATTTCATTTAATCTTCTTACAGTATACTGAAATGAGAAAGAATAGGGGATTTGAATGAAAAATTCAAGAAGCAATAATTATGAAAATAATAAATTGATATGTCGTTAAATCAATTCAAGGGTCCACACATACAATCCTATAAATCTGTTGATCATCGAAGTAAAATAAATATTCTTCCACGTCAAGCAAATAAATTCGATATCCTTTAAAGCTGAGGGAAATTGATGAGATTACGAGTACATTAATTAAGAAAAGTTCTCTAATCAATTTCTTACCATCAAGTGAATGTAATATTGAAAGCTTTTTCATTCACTCGACAGTAGTTTTAGGAATAAAATCTATGCATTTATTCTAAGCAAATGTTCAAAAGCTTGACAATTTTAACTTAGTTTTTTCTTCTCTAATAAATCAAGATGAGAGTTGCAACAATCAAATTAATTCTTTTGCCTCTTACTCTAGTCCCTAACAACAATTACGGATTGAAAGAAACTAGAAAGCATACATGGTATATCAAAATAATTCAATAAGCTTGAATAACAATCAATAGCATAATTCTAAACAAGGAAAAATAAATACTTGAATGTAAAAGAATTATAATGATAACGTTACTTCTCACAACATGCTAATGGAGATGGTGTGTGTCTCTCTTGAACTGAATTTAGGAGTTTAGTTTATGGTTGCTGGAAAATTGACAAAAACAGAGAAGAAATGAATGTTTTTCAGACCCTTGTTTCACTTGTGTTCTACTCTCTTTATCCTCCCCCTTTGCTGTCGAAATCTTCAGGATTCTGAAATTAATTAGGAGTCTTGATGATTCTAAATTCATTCCTTCTTTATCTGGTCTTTAAGGTTGAATTAAATCTCTCAGAATTTGTGTTGAAAACTGATTCTGCTACTATAACAATTCTACTGTAATTCCAACTCTGCTGCAACTTAGACTTTGTTTCTGACTTAGTTTCTTGCAATATCCGACTATCCAAGCTATATTCATTCATTCATGGTGTGTGTCGCACCCTCACGGCGGAGCGCGGCGACCCTCGATTGATTTTAGTTTTTTTGTGTAAAGGAAGTCGCCACCTAATACTTTGGTCATTAGGAACCCTAACTGGTCTTTTAGAGATTCTAAGGCAAGGGACTGGTTGCGTAAAGGGAAGGTATTAGCACCCCTAGTACGCCCTACCTAAGGTAAGTTGCTTGGTGTTTGGTTTGCTCTATAATTGCTATGGTGTTGGTGTTTTCTAATCCCATAAGTTTTTCTAGGTTTGATTCAAACTAAATTTATTAAGATAGAAATCCAAGGAGATTCCATGTGCTTTAAAAGCTTATTTTTCCCTTAGTATTTCAAGAGTTTGCGACTCGTAAATCGCAAGGGGGAGGGACAAAAAATTTAGAAATCCAGGGCGCTTTAAAAGACTATTTTTACCTTAGTATTTTATACTATCACGACTCATAAACCGTGGAGTACAAAAAAAAATTGAAATGTCCTCGATTATAATCAAGGCTTCTTTCAAGGATGTCTGATGACTTATTATCCCTAGAAAATTATTTTGGATATTTACCACTAAGGGTTTCTTTATCCAAATATTAACAGTGAATAATAACAAGTTATTCCCATTCAATATTTTAGATATTCATCGCTTTGAGATTTTTTTATCCAAACATTAACGGTGAATAATAGATGAATTTCCCCCAAAATCATATTTTTTAATTTTTTTGGAATATTAACCAATACCTTTTGAAGTTTTACAAACATGTTGTAAAATCTAGAAATGCAAGAAAATAATTTTTGTTATGTTTAAGAAATCCATGCGAAAACACCTTTTCAAAACTTCCAATATTTTTTGTATAAAAAAGAGTGTTCAAAACATGTTAGGGTATTGGCTATATGCAACATACAAGAAAAATTTTACTTTTTTTTAATCGAAACACAAGCATCACAATTACACAAAAAGCACAATAAAAGCTAACCAGCCGTCACATATATTCTAAGATTTATAATAAGCTTAAAGCAAACAAAAAAAAATTCAAAGCCAACTCACCCCACGCAGACAGCAAGGAAAAAATAAAACTGGGAACAATCACGAAGAAAAACAAAACAATGGTCGGCTGATTTCTTATCCAGCGGGTGTAAGGAAAACAAAAGGAAAGTCCCTAAATGAAAACAAACCCTTTTTACATGGACAGCAGCTAAACTTAAACATCATGGAAGAAATGGACAAGTGCTGGTTTTGTCTAAACAGAAATCAATTATTCAGAGGAAAAAAATTTTTACAACCGAATAACCAACCAATGTCTAGTATAAAAAAATAACAAAGGAGGAGAGATTAGGGCTTATACCTACAGATCCTATTTGCGCAAATAATAACCAAAGACTGAAAGACAGCTCACGTGTGCCTCCTTAGCTACTGGTAAATGACAGACGAAGCAAAGACGATGAAGCTGTGCTGATGAATTGAACGTTCTTCCTTCTACTTTTCTTGCTTTTATTGGTTTTCCTGTCGCCTCCTCTCCTTTCTCCTCTTGTTTTTTTTCACAGTGACGAAAGGATCAAAGAAAGAACCCCTATGTTCCCCTGTTATCTGCGGTTTTTTAAAACTCCCTGCCTCTATTGTGTTTTGCTTCTTTCTTTTGCTGTTTTTTTTGCTCCTTTCCCCCCTAATTTTCTCTTCTTTTTATGCTCTTTCTTTTTGCCCCCGTTAGGTCATTAGAAGGGCTTATATATATAGTCTAGACATATCTCTATTTAGGAAAGATTCAATGCATTAATTCTAGGATGCAAATCCCTACTGATTTGCAGTAAAAAAAACACAAAAAGGAAACTTGAATATTCTGATTCTGATGTCTGATTTCTTTCCAGTTTTTTAGAGGATGGTGTGGTTTCTTTCTTTCCTTCAATAGGGCTAGCTGCTCCCTTTGAAATTAGGCAATAAAAACATGGTTACAGCTCTAAAAATCAAGCGTGATGATAAATGAAAACAGCAGGAATTTGCAGAGAAAAAAATGAAAGAAATCAAATGGGTAAGGGTGCATGCTGCAAAGTCTTATTTTCCTTATTCGGTGTGGTAAAAATCCTGTCATTTATGATGATCCAGCCCCCTCTCCAACTTTCAACATCCTTCTTCAATTCAATCCCTCATTTTAGCACTTTTCAATTTAGTCCTTGGTCTAAAAAAATCCTTCGAATCAAGCCCACGAACTTGGGCTAAACCCTTCTCGCGGCAGGATTCTCTGCTTTCACATTAGATATTCAAATGGGAATATCTTGAGCTTCTGATATCAAAATCATGGGATTAAAAAGCCCAAATTCATCTACGCGTCTAGGAATACAACTTTGATGGAGGATTCGAAGTGAGATAAAATCGTTTTAGAGAACAGAATCTAGCAGTAATCTGGTTGGTCAAAAAGGGTCTCTTGATCTAATTCAGAAACTGATAATGCCGAGCATCCCGATATGACTGGGAATATGACCTAAGAACAACGACCAACAAAAATTGTGATGGAAGCAGAGTCTTTAGTGCAAAACTCGGGTCAAAATCCTTCTCGCGACAGAAATCTCCACTTTCACGTTAGATATTCAAATGAGAATATCTTGAGCTTTTGATATCGAAATCAAGTGATTCAAAATCCCAAATTCATCTAGAATTGTAGAGCTACAACTTTCATGAAGGATAAAAAATGAGATAATGTTTTTTGAAAAGCAGAATTTGACCACAACCTGGTTAGTCAAAAGGGTCTCCTGATTTGATTCAGAAACTGACAACGCTGAAAATCCCGATATGACTGAGAGTTTGCCATAAGAACAGTGATCTCTAGGACCCATAAAGGTGTAGGTCAATTTTTCAAATTGTCATGAGTGACAGAATATAGCTAGGATGGTCAGATATCGTATGAAACCAAGTCAGAATCAGAGCCTAAGTTGGAACAAAAAATTACAACAGCAGCAGAATAATTTTTTTTTAGTGCAAATTCTGAGGGATTTATCTAACCTTAAAGACCAAATATAGAAGGAATGAATTTAGCTTTATAAAGACTCCTGATCAATCTAAGAAAACTTGGCGATTTTGGTAGCAAAGGGGAAGGATAAAGAGAGTATAAAACAGCTCAAACAGGGTTTCGAAAAAATATTTCTTTCTCTGCTTCTGTCAATCTTCCAGCAAACATGAGTTAAACTCCTACACTCAGTTCAAAAGAGGTATACACCGTCTCTAGCACGTGGGGTCCAAAAATGAGTAACAACAGTGTGTTAGAGGCTTGATATGAATCTTTCTTGGGTCTTAAGGCCCAAAGTTTTTATGTCAGACTCTCAACCGTAAAAGGATGCTCAAAACTGTTGGTTTCCTGATTAGAGTAGGAAACCCATCACATCCTCTAGATTGCATCTGGCGTCTTGCCTTGAAAATGATGTTATCTAAATTGTAATCCTCATAAAAGTTGTAGTACTGGATGTGTAGATGAATTTGGACTTTTGAATCTCCTGATTTTGATATCTGAAACTCAAGATATTCCTGTTTGAATATCTAGTATGAAAGCAAAGAATTCTGCTTAAATTAGGATTTTGACCCGAGTTTGCAAGTCTGATTAGAGATCCAAATGAGATCGGGATTTTGCCCATGATATCTTCATGAAAAGCTTGACATGTGTACTTCAACCTAGATTAAGCCCATATTCTCATTCGGGAACTCTAACTTGGCGGAAAATCTATCACAAGAAACTAGGTCCAAAACATAAAATGCAGAATTTCTTATCTTTTAACAATTAATTCACAAAGTCTTTTCCGTATGCCAAACTCATAAAAATAACTTCCAATAAACTCAAATAAGTTGAAAATACATTAAAAACATAGTTGTAAAAGGAATAAAAACATATATATTTTACACTTATCAAGGTCTCCTTCGAAATTTGGCCAAATATGTCCGTTAAGCAATGCTGTCTTTGTGAAACAATACGGAATATTACTAGGATAGTCATGCTTGATGAATTTAAACTGGAAACCTTTGCAATCACACGTGTGCAAGCATAAATCCTCGCAGGTCTCTAGGGTGTAATTAGGATAGTAGCCAAAATCATAGCCATAAACTTGCCATTAGTCAGTTGAAGGAAGCCAGTCTCATTTTCACCACAAGAAAGATTGAACTCTGGTTCACAACCCAATGACCAGTCTGTATGATCCTTGATCTTGAATCCTGGAAGGCAAGAACATTTTCCAAAATCAGGAACATAGCTGCAATAACTGTTTGGTCCACAAGTCCCATGAATCCTACAAGGTGGAGACAGGGGCGCTTGCCATGGAACAACCCATGTGTCTCTCCCTTCTTCATGGCTGTACAATCGAAGATTCCCATCGAAATCAATCTTCAATCTTCTCTGGTTCCCTACACCATCATCTGCTGACGTAAAAGTAAAATGGTCTGTAGATCTAAAGTTGCCCAAAGAATCAACAGCAGCAATTCTACTACTGTTGTACGTGGACTGCCCCAGCTTCCCAGCTCATCAGCTCTGTATCTGGCCAATAAATGCTCGAGGTCTCAGGACCGTCATAAAGAAGACGAAGAGCATTATCGTTGTCGAAATAAAGCTTGAAGAAACCTGAAGAATAGTTGCTTGAACTTCCCGATGACATAAGCTTCTTGTCTTTCATGAGTGGCTGCACAGCAAGGAGAGTATCTGTGGGAAAATCAAAGCTTTGGCAAAGTATTACACTGGCCTCCAAGTCAAATAAGATGAGATTTCAATTGTCAAGGAGTTGTAAGTTCACTGAAGATTGTGAGAAAGTGTTTGTAGACCAAACGGTGAACCGACCGGCATCGGTTAGGACAAGATTACCAGATTTCAACTAGGACAGACTTGATTGTTTTCCATCGACAGTTTGGTCACGGTTTGCTATCCAAAATGTAGTGCAGTTTCCGTCACAGGAAGGTTTACTGAACCATACAGGGAAGCAACGTGCATTACCTCCAACATGGCAAGAATCCAGCGGAGAAAAGCTTGGTATAGTCAAAATATATATCATTTGGGTTCTCCACTGACAGAGATGAGCCTTTGCTTAAACTATCAGAAGATGAAGTTGAGAAGGAAAAGGATAATATCAGTGGTAGAAGAAGCAAGAAAATTTTGGTAGTCATGGAGTTTATGGAAGTTTCATAGTTAAGAAATGATAGCAAGTTTGGGTTGTATTTTTATGCATTTTCTGCGACTTCAGGGAAAACTTTCAGGGAAAAATAGATGGGGATACGCAAGCATGACACGCAAAAGCCAAAATATATTTTGGTTATTAAACGCTTATGAGTCCTAAACCAACAAAAAAAAATTGAAATCATACATTCTATCGTTTCTTCCCCAGTGGCACTTGAGAAAATATTCTGAACTATTTTCAAATAAAGCTGAACATAAAAATATTTTAAATAAAATAAAAATAAATAAACTTTAGCGTCATCTTTCATCAAATTAGAAAAACAAACACAACAGAATATGATGGATGAATGAATAACAAAGACAACCCAAGTGAATGAAGCAAGATTACTCAGATAAGTATTGTTATCACGGTGAATCAAAATTCTCCATCATTTATCGGATCATTTATTAGGGTGTTTGAGGTTATTTTTTTAAATTTTTTTTATTTAGAAAAATATTAAAATAATATTTTTTTTATTTTTTATAAATAATTTTTTATATTAGTACATCAAAATAATATGAAAACATCAAAAAATATTTATTTAAAAATTACTCAAAAAAATTAATTTTTTTTTAAATCTCAGAAAATAAACAGGTATTAGGTACACAACTATGGAAAAAATGTTCTCGTAAGAAAGTTGTTATGCAATTACTTCCCCTGACATGCCCATAGGCTTTAATCCCCACAAATATTGACTAGAATATCACCATCTTCCAATGTAAGTTCACATTTTTACTTTCAGATAAAGTACTTTTTTAATAATATTTTATTAAAATTTACTTTGAGCAATTGAACTTGACTCAACCTAATCTCACAGTCAGTTGGGACAAAGCTCAATTGAGTCTCCACACTCGGTTAGGCAATAGGACAAGTTTTATGTTAGACTTGATTGGAACTAGACTCAACTGAGTTCTCTTGCTCTCCTTTTTTTTTTCTTTTTTTTTTAATATCTTTTCATTATTACAAGCTACAATTCTATTACAACTCTACATGGAGAAATAACAAAGAAATAGGGTTGCCACTTCAAGAAGCTGAAAGGTTTTTTCAGATTTTTTATTTTTATGAGAGACTACAAGGTGGTGCTAAGATAAAATGAGAAAGATCTTTTATTTTTATTTTTATTTTCTTTTGTTGTTAAGATAATAAAACAAACATGGTGCAATTAAATTCAATGAAGTAATATGTTTGCCAAATTTTAATTAAAACTCTCCCTTTTATTTATTTATTTTCACTTTGCATTAATAATTTATTTAAATTTTAATTCATACCCTCCCCTCTTATTATTTAAAGTATTTAGTTAATATTTCCTAAATAATATTGATTAATTTCTTAATTGTTCTTTTTAATTCTACAACATTCAAAAAGATTATTGCAATTTATTTTTAAATTTTTTCATTGATATTTTATGTAAATAAGCTGTATTTGCATCATGTATAAAAATAAAAATTATTTTTTTGATAAAATAGTAACAAAACATCAAAATTAGAAGAAAAATGGAGGTTAAGTATTTGCATATGCATTTTGTTAGTAGCTTCTACGAGAGAGAAAAAATAAATTTTATTTTAATATTTAATTATCAAGAAAAACTCTTTCTTGATATATTTTTTAGAATTTATATATTTCACCTTTTGGAGAGCTTTAATGTATTTAACCTCTGATGATGGAAAGTTTCCTCTTCCTAGAAAACGAAACCTCAAATGATGGTTTTGTTTGCTTACCCATCCAAGCATAGAAATGAGGGGTTATTTCCTTCTGTCTCCATACGATCTGACGACCAAAGCAGAATATCCTACCGAATTCAACAAAGCCAGCTTACCAAGGCCAATTCTTCGTCAAGACATGAGATGTTTTCGACGAGAGATTCTTCGCATATCACTTTCATAAATACTAAAACTAGAGCATGACGACAGCATATACTGTTATTCTGACTGGAAGAAAATACAGAGATCACTACCTCGTACTAACACACACAGAAACACAGACATACATGCTTAGAGAACACACGAATTAAGACTATTATATGCTTACAGCGGATTAGACAAGTTCAGAATCATTTTCCTGGTGCAAAAGCATTTCAACTACTTGGCTCATTTTTGGTCTCTCATCTCTGTCTTCAGCTACACATTTTAGAGCCACCTCAAACAGGATTTCCATCCTACCCTTGTCATATTTTCCTTCCAATTTGGGGTCTATGATCATTTCTATCCAAGAGCTCATTTCAGTAGCTTG
>Ga0325414_1003613_pt1 | contig 16129 bp, 11 predicted proteins | sample PopdelMetagenome_8_FD_206183 | JGI IMG/M metagenome (GOLD analysis project Ga0325414, IMG submission 206183) | Populus deltoides microbial communities from Bellville, Georgia, United States - Leaf-PdKOR-R3 | ecosystem: Host-associated > Plants > Phyllosphere > Phylloplane/Leaf | place: USA...
CCTATTTCTTATCTTTCCATCCATATAAATTAAGCTGAAATCCAAGATCTACAGCTCCAGATATGACCCAATAACTGAACAGTGTTCCAATTTGAATTGAATCGGTATCTCCTTTCTAATCTTAGCCGTTTCTTTGTCCTTTCACTTTTAATAGTTAATCACATCAATCAATCCTTTGAATTGTGAGATATGCCTGCATTTAAAATGAACATTTACCATAAATTAAAGCTATCTTATATTATCAGATCTGTTATTATAAAACATGCTCCAGTTAAGGAGTTATTGATACTTCAAGTGCAAAATGATGATATAAAACCTTGATAAAAATGCACTTTTAAGTACTAATCAGCTAAAGTAACGGTTTGTAAGCGCCATAACTTTTGATCCGACCGTTGGATCTTGATTGAAATTTTACAGGAGTTTCAAGAGGCACTTTTTCATATAGTAGATGTGGATTCGATACCTACTGTAGAGGAGGTGTGGTCACGTCAGGCTAGAGTTACGGTTCATAAGGGCCATAAGTTTTAATACAACCGTTGGATCTCAAGCTAAATTTTACAGGAGTTTCTGGAGGCTCTTTTCGATATAGTGGATGTGGAATCAATACTCAGTGAGGAGGAGTTATGGTCGCGCCAAGCAAGGATAACGGTTCGAACGAGCCATAACTTTTGATCTGATCGTTAGATCTCGATAAAACATCTACCAGAGTTCCCGGAGGACCTTTTCCATATAATAGATGTGGAATCGATACTTAGTGAGGAGATGATTTGGTCGTGCCATGCTAGAGGAACGGTTCGAAAGGGCTATAACTTTTAAGAAGACCGTTGGATCTCGATCGAAATTTTATAGGAGTTTCAGGAGGCACTTTTCCATATAGTGGACGTGGATTCGATACTCGCTGAGGAGGAGGTCTGGTCACGCCAAGCTAGAGTTACGGTTCGTAAGGGCCATAAGTTTCGATACAACCTTTAGATCTCGATCAAAAATTTAGAGGAGTTTCCGGAGGCCCTTTTCCATATAGTGGATGTGGAATCGATACTCGATGAAGAGGAGGTCTGGTCGGGCCAAGCCAGGGTAACGGTTCGTAAAGGCCACAACTTTTGATCCGACCGTTGGATCTCGATCGAAATTTTAGGGGAGTTTCAGGAGGCCCTTTTCCATATAGTTGGTGTGGAATGCATACACGGTGAGGAGGAGGTCTGGTCGTGCCAAGCTAGAGTTACGGTTTGTAAGCGCCGTAACTTTTGATCCGACCGTTGTATTTCGATCGAAATTTTACAGGAGTTTCCAGATGCTCTTTTCCATATAGTGGATGTGGAGTCGATACTCGGTGAGGAGTTCTGGTCATACCAGGCTAGAGTAACGGTTTGTAAAAGCCATAACTTTTGATCCGATCGTTGGATCTCGATCGAAATTTTACAGGAGTTTCCGGAGGCCTTTTTCCATATAGTGGATGTGGAATCGATACTTGGTGAGGAGGGGGTCTTGTCACGCAACGCTAGAGGAACGATTCTATAGGGCCATAACTTTTGACAAGACCGTTGTATCTCAATCGAAATTTTGTAGGCGTTTCAGGAGGCACTTTTCTATCTAGTGGACGTGGATTCGATACTCGCTGAGGAGGAGGTCTGGTCGCGCCAGGCTAGAGTTACGGTTCGTAAGGGCCATAAGTTTCGATACAACCTTTAGATCTCGATCAAAAATTTAGAGGAGTTTCCGAAGGCCCTTTTCCATATAGTGGATGTGGAATCGATACTCGATGAAGAGGAGGTCTGGTTGGGCTAGGCTAGGGTAACGGTTCGTAAGGGCCATAAATTTTGATCCGACCGTTGAATCTCGATCGAAATATTAGGGGAGTTTCAGGAGGCCCTTTTCCATATAGTGGATGTGGAATCCATACACGGTGAGGAGGACGTCTGGTCGCGCCAAGCTAGAGTAACGGTTTGTAAGCGCCATAACTTTTAATCTAACCGTTGGATCTTGATCGTAATTCTACAGGACTTTCAGGAGGCACTTTTCCATATAGTGGATATGGAGTCAATACTCGGTGAGGAGAAGGTCTCGTCACGCCAGGCTAGGGTAACAGTTTGTAAGGGCCACAACTTTTGATCCGACTGTTGGATCTCGATCAAATTTTAAGGGAGTTCTAGGAGGCCCTTTTCCATATAGTGGATGTGGAATTCATACACAGTGAGGAGGAGCTCTGGTCGCGCTAAGCTAGAGTAACGGTTTGTAAGTGCCATAACTTTTGATCCGACCGTTGGATCTCGATCGAAATTTTACAGGAGTTTCAGGAGGCACTTTTCCATATAGTGGACGTGGATTCGATACTTGCTGAGGAGGAGGTTTGGTCTCGCCAGGATATAGTTACAGTTCGTAAGGGCCATAAGTTTTGATATAACTGTTGGATCTTGATCCAAATTTAACTTGAGATTCCGGAGGCCTTTTTCCATGTAGTGGATGTGGAATCGATACTTGATGAGAAGGAGGTCTGGTCGGGCCAGGCTAGGTTAACGATTCGTAAGGGCCACAACTTTTCATCTGACCGTTGGATCTCTATTGAAATTTTAGGGGAGTTTACGGAGGCCCTTTTCCATATAGTGGATGTGGAATCCATACACGGTGAGAAGGAGGTCTGGTCGTGCCACGCTAGAGTAACGGTTTGTAAGAGCCATAACTTTTGATCCGATCGTGTGATCTCGATCGTAATTTTACAGGACTTTGAGGAGGCACTTTTCCATATAGTGGATATGGAGTCGATACTCGGTGAGAAGGAGGTCTAGTTGCGTCAGGCTAGGGTAACAGTTTGTAAGCACCATAACTTTTGATCCGACAGTTGGATCTCGATCGAAATTTTACATGAGTTTCTAGATGGCCTTTTCCATATAATGGATGTGGAGTCGATACTCGGTGAGGAGGAAGTCTGGTCACACCAGGCGAGAGTTACAGTTCGTAAAGGCTATAAGTTTTGATACAACCGTTGGATCTCGATCCAAATTTAACAGGATATTTCAAAGGCCCTCTTCTATATATTGTATGTGGAATTGATACTTGGTAAGGAGTAGGTATGGTCGCGCCAGGAAAGGATAACGGTTCGAACAAGCCATTACTTTTTATCCGATCGTTGGATCGCTATCAAAATTTTACAGGAATTTCTGGAAGCCCTTTTCATATAGTGGAAGTGGAATCGATACTAGGTGAGGAGGAGATCTGGTCGCGCTAGTCTAGTGTAACGGTTTGTGAGGGCCACAACTTTTGATCCGACCGTTGGATCTCGATCGAAATTTTAGGGGAGTTTCTAGAGGCCTTTTTCCATACAGTGGATGTGGAATCCATACATGGTGAGGAGGAGGTCTGGTTGTGCCAAGCTAGAGTAACGGTTTGTAAGAGCCATAACTTTTGATCCGACCGTTGGATCTCGATCGTAATTTTACAGGAATTTCAGGAGAAACTTTTCCATATAGTGGATGTGGAGTCGATACTTGGTGAGAAGGAGGTCTGGTCGCGCTAGGGTAGAGTATTGGTTTGTAAGACCATACCTTTAGATACGACTGTTGCATCTCGGTCGAAATTTTACAAGAGTTGTAGGAGGCACTTTTCCATATAGTAGATGTGGAATAGATACTCAGTGAGGAGGAGGTCTTGTCGCGCCAAGTTAGAGTAACGGTTTGTAAGAGACATAACTTTTGATACGATCGTTGGATGTCAATCCAAAATTTTTTCAGGATTTTCCGAAGGTCCTTTTCCATATAATGGATGTGAAATCGATACTCGGTGAGGAGGAGGTCTTGTCGCGCCAAGTTAGAGTAACGGTTTGTAAGAGACATAACTTTTGATCCGACCGTTGGATCTCGATTGAAATTTTACAGGAGTTTCCAGAGGCACTTTTCCATATAGTGGATATTGAGTTGATACTCGGTGAGGAGAAGGTCTGGTCGGGCCAGGCTAGGGTAACGGTTCGTAAGGGCCATAACTTTTGATCCGACCGTTGGATCTCGATTGAAATTTTAAAGGAGTTTCAGGAGGCACTTTTCCATATATTAGATATGGAGTCGATACTCAGTGAGGAGGAGGTCTATTCGCGCCAGGCTAGAGTAACGGTTTATAAGCGCCACAACTTTTGATCCGACCGTTGGATGTCGATCGAAATTTTACGGGAGTTTCCGGATTCCCTTTTCCATATAGTGGATGTGGAGTCGATACTGGGTGAGAAGGAAGTCTGGTCGTGCCAGGCCAGAGTTACGGTTTGTAAAGGCTATAAGTTTTGATACAACCGTTGGATCTCGATCCAAATTTAACAGAAGATTCCGGAGGCCCTTTTCCATAATGGATGTGGACTCGATGCTCGGTGAGAAGGAGGTCTTGTCGCGCTTGCGTAAAGTAACATTTCGTAAGGATCATAGCTTTCGTAAAGAGGTCTAAATTTTATAGGAGTTTCTGGAGACCCTTTTCCATATAGTTAATGTGGAATCGATATACGGTGAGGAGGAGGTCTGGTTGCGCCAAGCTATAGTAATGGTTTGTAAGAGCCCTAAGTTTTGATCAGACCGTTAGATCTCGATCGAAAGTTTACTGGAGTTTCCGAATGCCCTTTTCCATATAGTAGATGTGGAGTCGATACTTGGTAAGGAGGAGGTTGGTCGCGCTAGGCTAGAGTACCGATTTGTAAGACCATACCTTTTGATTTGACGGTTGAATCTCGATCGAAATTTTACAGGAGTTTCAGGAGGCACTTTTCCATATAGTGGATGTGGAATCCATACACGGTGAGGAGGAGGTCTGGTCGCGCCAAGCTAGAGTAACGGTTTGTAAGAGCCATAACTTTTGATCCGATCGTTGTATCTCGATCGAAATTTTAAAGGAGTTTCAGGAGGCACTTTTCCATAAAGTGGATATGGAGTCGATACTCAGTGATGAGGAGTTTTGGTCGCGCCACGCTAGAGTAACGGTTTGTAAGAGCCATAACTTTTGATTCGATCGTTGGATCTTGATCATAATTTTACAGGAGTTTCAGAAGGCCCTCTTCTATATAGTGTATGTGGAATCGATACTCGGTAAGGAGTAGGTATGGTCGCGCCAAGCAAGGGTAACGGTTCAAACAAGCCATAAGTTTTGATCCGACTGTTGGATCGCGATCAAAATTTTTACAGGAGTTTCTGGAGGCACTTTTCTAAATACTGGATGTGGAATCCATACTCGGTGAGGAGGATGTATGGTCGCGCTAGGCTAGAGTAAAGGTTTGTAAGAGCCATCACTTTTGATCCGACCGTTGGATCTCAATCCAAATTTTACAGGAGTTTTTGGATGCCCTTTTCCATATAGTGGATGTGGAATCGATACTCGGTGAGCAGGAGGTCTGGTTGCTCCAGGCAAGAGGAACAATTTGAACGGGCAATAACTTTTAATCTGACCGTTGGATCGCAATAAAATTTTTTACAAGAGTTTCCGGAGGACCTTTTCCATATAATGGATGTGGAATTTATACTAGGTGTGGAGGACAAGTCGTGCTAGGCTAGAGTAACGGTTCGTAAGAGCCATAACTTTTGATCCGACCGTTGGTTCTGGATCGAAATTTTACAGTAGTTTCTGGAGGCCCTTCTCGATATAGTGGATGTGGAATCGATACTCGGTCAGGAGGAGGTCTGGTCGCGCCAAGCTAGAGTAATGGTTTGTAAGAGTTATAACGTTTGATCTGACCGTTGGATCGATACTCGGTGAGGAGGAGGTCTAGTCGCGTAGGCTAGAGTAACGGTTTGTAAGGGTAATAAATTTTGATCCGATCGTTGGATCGCGATCAAAATTTTACAGGAGTTTCTTGAGGCACTTTGCTAAATAGTGGATGTGGAATCTGTACTTGGTGAGGAGGATGTCTGGTCACGCCAGGCTAGAGTAACGGTTTGTAAGAGCCATTACTTTTGATCCTACTGTTGGATGTCGATCCAAATTTTATAGGAGTTTCTGGATGTCCTTTTCCATATTGTGGATATGGAATCGATACTCGGTGAGGTGGAGGTCTGGTCACGCCAGGCTAGAGTAACGGTTTGTAAAAGCCATAACTTTTATTCCGATTGTTGGATGTTGATCGAAAGTTTACAGAAGTTTCAGGAGGCAATTTTCCAGATAGTAGATGTGGAATAGATACTCAGGGATGAGGAGGTCTTGTCGCGCAGGCTAGAGTAACAGTTCGAACTAGCCATAAATTTTGATACGACTGTTGGATGTCGACCAAAATTTTACAGGGGTTTCCGGTGGCACTCTTCCACATGGTGGATGTGGAATCGATACTCCGTAAGGAGGAGGTCTGGTCGCGCCAAGCAAGGGTATCGGTTCGAACGGGCCATAACTTTTGATCCGACCGTTGGATCGCGATCAAAATTTTTCAGGATTTTCTGGAGGCACTTTTCCATATAGTTGATGTGGTATCGATACTCGGGGATGTTGAGGTATGGTCCCGCAAGGCTACAGTAACGGTTTGTAAGGGCCATAACTTTTGATCCGACCGTTGGCTCTCGATCTAAATTTTACATGAGTTTCCAAATGCCCTTTTCCATATAGTGGATATGGAATCGATACCCGGTGAGTAGGAGGTCTGGTCGCGCCAAGCTAGAGTAACGGTTCGTAAGGGCCATAACTTTTGATCCGACTGTTGGATCTCTTTCGAATTTTGACAAGAGTTTCTGGAGGCCCTTCTCTATATAGTGGATGTGGAATCAATACTCGATGAGGAGGAGGTCTGGTTGCGCCAAGCTAGAGTTACGGTTCGTAAGGTCCATAACTTTTTATCCGACCGTTGGATCTCAATTGAAATTTTACAGGAGTTTTCAAAGGCCCTTTTCCATATAGTGGATGTCGAATGGATACTCGGTGAGGAGGAGGTCTGGTCGCGCCAGGCTAAAGTAATGGTTTGTAAGGGCAATAACTTTTGATCCGACCGTTCGATCTCGATCTAAATTTTACAGGCGTTTCCGGATGCCCTTTTCCGTATAGTAGATGTGGAATCAATACTCAGTGAAGAGGAGCTCTGGTCGCTCGAGGCAAGAGGATGTTTTCGTAAGGCCATAACTTTTAATCCGACTGTTGGATCGCGATATAAATTTTACAGGAGTTTCCCGAAGCCCTATTTCCATATAGTGGATGTGGAATCGATACTCGATGAGGAGGAGGTTTGGTTGCGCTAGGCAAGAGTAATGGTTCTAATGGGTTATAACTTTGGACCCGACCATTAGATCTCGATCGAATTTTTATTGGAGTTTCTGGAGGCCATTTTCCATATAGTGGATGTGGAATCGATAATCGGTGAGCAGGATGTGTGGTCGGGCTAGGCTAGAGTAACGGTTTGTAAGGGCCATAACTTTTGATGCGACCGTTGGATCTCGATCGAAATTTTACAAGACTTTCCGGAGGCCCTTTTCCATATAGTTGATGTGGTATCGATACTCGAGGAGGAGGAGGTCTCGTCAGGCCAGGCTAGAGTAACGCTTCGTAAGGGCCATAACTTTTGATCCGACCGTTGGATCTCGATTGAAATTTTACAAGGGTTTTCGGAGGACCTTTTCCATATGGTGGATATGGAATCGATACTTGGTGAGAAGGAGGTCTCATCGCGCTAGGCAAGAGTAACGGTTCGAACGACCATAACTTATAATCCAACCGTAGGATCGCGATCCAAATTTTACAGGAATTTTCGAAGGCACTTTTCTATATAGTGGATGTGGAATTGATACTCGGTGAGGAGGAGGTCTAGTCAGGCCAGGATAAAGTAATTGTTCGTAAAGGTCATAACTTTTGATGCGACTGTTGGATCTCGATCTAAATTTTACAGTAGTTTCCGAAGGCCTGTTCCCATATAGTGGATGTGGAATCAATACTCGGTGAGGAGGATGTCTGGTCGTGAGAGGCGAGAGTAACGGTTTGTAAGGGCTATAACTTTTAGTCCAACTGTTGGATCGCGATCTAAATTTAACAAGAGTTTCCCGAAGCCCCTTTCCCTATAGTAGATGTGGAATCGATACTCGGTGAGCAGAAGGTCTGGTCGCGCCAGGCAAGAGAAAAAATTATGAACAAGCCATTACTTATGATCCGACCGTTGGATCGCGATTAAAATTTTACAGGTGTTTCCGGAGGCGCTTTTCCATATGGTAGATGTGGAATCGATACTCGGTGAGGAGGAGGTCTGGTCAGGCCAGGATAAAGTAACTGTTCGTAAGGGTCATAACTTTTGATGCGACTGTTGGATCTCGATCTAAATTTTACAGTAGTTTCTAAAGGCCCGTTCCCATATAGTGGATGTGGAATCAATACTCGGTGAGGAGGATGTCTGGTCGTACGAGGCGAGAGTAATGGTTTGTAAGGGCCATAACTTTTAATCCGACTGTTGGATCGCGATCTAAATTTCACAGGAGTTTCCCGAAGCCTCCTTCCCTATGGTAGATGTGGAATCGATACTCGGTGAGCAGGAGGTCTGGTCACGCCAGGCAAGAGTAACGATACGAACGGGCAAAAACTTTTGATCCGATCGTTGTTTTGCAATTAAAACTTTTATAGGTGTTTCCGGAGGCGCTTTTCCATATAGTAGATGTGGAATCAATACTCGGTGAGGAGGAGGTCTGGTCGGGCCAGGATAAAGTAACTGTTTGTAAGGGCCATAACTTTTGATGCAACCGTTGGATCTTGATCTAAATTTTACAGTAGTTTCCGGAGGCCCTTTTCCGTATAGTTGATGTGGTATCGATACTCAAGGAGGAGGAGGTCTCGTCAGGCCAGGCTAGAGTAACGGTTCGTAAGGCCATAACTTTTAATCCGACTGTTGGATCGCGATCTAAACTTTACAGGAGTTTCCCGAAGCCCTTTTTCCATATAGTGGATGTGGAATCGATACTCGGTGAGGAGGAGGTGTGGTCGCGCCAAGCAAGAGTAACGGTTCGAAAGGGCCATAACTTTTGACCCGACCATTGGATCTCGATCGAAATTTTAGTGGAGTTTCTGGAGGCCATTTTCCATATAGAGGATGTGGAATTGATAATCGTTGACGAGGAGGTGTGGTCGAGCCAGGCTAGAGTAACGGTTCGTAAGGGCCATAACTTTTGATGCGACTGTTGGATCTCGATCGAAATTTTACAACACTTTCTGGAGGTCCCTTTCCATATAGTTGATGTGGTATCGATACTCGAGGAGGAGGAGGTCTCATCGGGCCAGGCTAGAGTAATGGTTCGTAAGGGCCATAACTTTTGATCCGACCGTTGGATCTCGATCAAAATTTTACAAGGGTTTCCGGAGGCCCTTTTCCATATGGTGGATCTGGAATCGATACTCGGTGAGGAGGAGGTTTCATTGCGCCAAGCAAGAGTAACGGTTCGAACGACCATAACTTTTGATCCAACCATTGGATCGCGATCAAAATTTTACAGGATTTTTAGGAGGCACTTTTCTATATAGTTGATGTGGAATCAATACTCTGTGAGGAGGATGTCTGGTCGTGCGAGGTGAGAGTAACGGTTTGTAAGGGCCATAAGTTTTAATCCGACTGTTGGATCGCGATCTAAATTTCACAAGAGTTTCCCGAAGCCTCCTTCCCTATGGTAGATGTGGAATCGATACTCGGTGAGTAGGAGATTTGGTCGCGCCAGGCAAGAGTAACGGTACGAACGGGCCAAAAATTTTGATCCGACCGTTGGATGGAAATTAAAACTTTTACAGGTGTTTCTGGAGGCGCTTTTCCATATAGTAGATGTGGAATCGATACTCGCCAAGGAGGAGATCTGGTCGGGCCAGGATAAAGTAACTGTTCGTAAGGGTCATAACTTTTGATGCAACCGTTGGATCTCGATCTAAATTTTACAAGAGTTTCCGGATGCCTTTTTCCATATAGTGGATGTGGAATCAATACTCGGTGAAGAGGAGCTTTGGTCGCTCCAGGCTAGAGTAACGATTCGTAAGGGTAATAACTTTTGATCCGACCGTTGGATCGCGATCAAAGTTTTACAGGATGCTCTTTTCCATATAGTAGATGTGGTATCGATACTCGGGGAGGAGGCGGTTTGGTCGGGCCTGGCTAGAATAAGGGTTCGTAAGGGACATAACTTTTGATCCGACCGTTGGATCTCGATCGAAATTTTACAAGGGTTTCTGGAGGCCCTTTTCCATATGGTGGATATGGAATCGATACTTGATGAGGAGGAGGTCTCGTCGCGTGAGGCAAGAGTAACGGTTCGAACGGGCCACAATTTTTGATCCGATCGTTGGATCCCGATCAAAATTTTACAAGATTTTCCGGAGGAACTTTTCTAGATAGTGGATGTGGAATCCATACTCGGTGAGAAGGAGGTCTGGTTGGGCCAGGCTAGAGTAACGGGTCGTAAGGGCCATAACTTTTGATTTGACTGTTGGATGTCGATCAAAATTTTACAGGAGTTTCCGGAGGCCCTTTTCCATATAGTGGATGTGGAATCGATACTCGGTGAGGAGGAGGTGTGGTCGGGCCTGGCTAGAGTAACGGTTTGTAAGGGCCATAACTTTTGATGCGACCGTTGGATCTCGATCGAAATTTTACAGGACTTTTCGGAGGCCCTTTTCCATATAGTGAATGTGGAATCGATACTCGGTGAGGAGGAGGTGTAGTCGGGCAGGCTAGAGTAACGGTTCGTAAGGGCCATAACTTTTGATGTGACCGTTGGATCTCGATCTAAATTTTACAGTAGTTTCCGGAGGCTCTTTTTTTTTGATCAAATGTAAGAATTGTATAGATCAAAAAGAAGCTGGAGACCAGCAATACAAGGAAAAGGGAACAATGTCCCTGGACCCAAACAAAAGCAAGACAAGCTTGCTGAACCAAAAGCAAAGGGAACAGACTCCCTTGTACAAACCATATGCAAGACTAGCTTGCTGAATATAAAAGCTAAGGGAACAGACTCCTTGTATCTCAAAGGGAACAAGCTCCTGTGATTAGCATCAAAGCCATACAATGAAATCATCAGCTAGGAGACCCAAAAAACCAGTAGGGAAGCTTCTTCCAACCCAGTAGACGGCACAGCAGCAGCTGAGACGAGGAGCAAACATCGACAACAGGCCCCCACAGCAGCCTGTTCTAGCACAACAGCAACAATCAGCCCTAAGCTAGCAAGCGGCAGCATGCTAACAACAATGCCCAAAAGAGGCATGGCTTCCAGCACTCCAATGCCACAAGGACTGTGCATCCAGGAATGGGGAGATCAAAGCATTGGGGAGAGAGCCTCACCTGAATTGATCCCCAATACAGACAGACAGTAGCAGGACCTACACATCTGCACCAGCTTCCATCAACTAGGCTAGAGCAGTCAAATGGGGAGAAAGTCTCAACCTGACTGATCCCCACTAGTAGATGAAGAGCTTCAACCTGGAGACCCAAAAACCCAGCAGTATCAGAGAGAGAATTAGCCCAACCATGAAGGGAAAGAGCCTCACCCAAACGGTTGAGAGCCATAACAATGATCAAGAGCCAGCATTTCCACCAAGCTGCATATAGCAGCAACCAACTCCAGAGCAATGCTGTATTAAGCAGCAACAGATTCCTGTACCAGGCCACCATGGGAAATTATCCACCCATCATCACCAGCAATCTAACCCTGCACCACTGCATAGCTAGAATGGGGACAGACTCCATCCCAGCCCAACCATGAGGGGAGAGAGCCTCACCCAAATTGTTGGTATCCATAGCAGTTATTGAGGGAGGGTAGCTGAATCAGACATGCAGAATAGGTTTTGGACAAGTGGACAACCTCACCCAGACGAGCCCCAAGCAATGGCCCGCATCCAGCAACAAGGACGAGGGTCAGCATATCAGGCTGCAAAAAGCAACACCCGAACAACAGGCCAAACAGGACTCCACAATAGGCACGGAGATCCTTCACAGCAGGTCTCCATACAAAACCAAATTCACACCCAAGGAGCACACAAACAAAGTAGCCACAGCAACCAGCAACTCATGGTAGGAGCAGAACCAACCAGATGGTTATCAACCAGAAATCTTACAGAGATGTCCGGTGAAGAGACTCCACCTAAATCAATCAGTAGGAGCAGAGGATGAAGAAACCTTAATAGATTCATCCCAACAAATAGCTCACATCACCGAAAGGCAGCAAATCCACTAAGCATATCCCTTAACTCTGGAAGATAAACATCATTGCAGTTACAAACCAGTACCAGCAACTGGGAACAATCCATAGAGTAGCCAGCATAGCTCCACTAGAGAATAGACCTAATTGCATGCGATAACCTCCACTGGAACACAGTGAAGAAGCCCACTCCAGCAGTCCCCTGAGTGGCAGAACGATAAGCAGCATATAACGCTGCACAGAGCAGCAACAAACCTGCATAAAGCAGCAACAACACTCGGCGTACAAAGCTGTACAGAGCAGCAACAAACCTGCATAAAGCAGCAACAACACCCACTAGAGGGTTCGAGGTCATGTCCAGCAGCCAACCACATACCACACAAGGCATACAACCAAACAGGACACAGGATTACACCCTGCAATCCAATCTGCATATCACAGCAATTCATATAGCTACATCGAGCAGGATTACACCGTTGGATTGCGATCTAAATTTTACAGGAATTTTGCGAAGGCCCTTTTCCATAAAATGGATGTGGAATCGATACACGGTGAGGAGGAGGTCTGGTCGCGCCAGGTAAGAGTAACGGTTCCTAAAGGTCATAACTTTTGATACCGTTGGATCGCGATCTAAGTTTTACAGGAGTTTCCAGATGCACTTTTCCTTACAGTGTATGTGTAATCGATACTCGTTGAGGAGGAGGTTTGGTCCCACCAGGGAAGAGTAACGGTTCGTAAGGGCAATAACTTTTGATCTGACTGTCGGATCTCGATAAAAATTATACAGGAGTTTCCCGAGGCCCTTTTTGATATAGCGGATGTGGAATGTATACTCGGTAAGGAGGAGGTCTAGTCGCGCCAGGCAAAAGTAACAAGTCGAACGGGCCATAACTTTGATCCGAATGTTGGATCGCGATTAAAATTTTAAATGAGTTTTCTGGATGCCCTTTTTAATATAGTGGATGTGGAATCCAGAATCAGTGAGGAGGTGGTCTGGTCGCGCCAGGCTAGAGTAACGGTTCGTAAGGGCAATAACTTTTGATCCGACCGTTGGATCTCGATCTAAATTTTAAAGGAGTTTCCGGATGCCATTTGCCATATCATGGATGTGGAATCAACACTCGGTGAGGAGGAGATCTGGTCGCGCCAGGCAAGAGTAACGGTTCAAACAGTCCATAACTTTTGATCCGACCGTTGGATCACGATCAAAATTTTATAGGAGTTTCCGTATGCCCTTTTCCATGTAGTGGATGTGGAATCGATACTCGGTGAAGAGGAGGTCTAGTCGCGCTAGTGTAGAGTAACGGTTCGTAAGGGTCAAAGCTTTTGATCCAACCGTTAGATCTCGATCAAAATTTTACATGAGTTTCCTGAGACCCTTTTCCATATAGTGGATATGTAATAGATACTCGATAAGGAGGAGGTCTGGTCGCGCCAGGCAAAAGTAACGGTTCGAGTGGGACATAACTTTGATCCGAACGTTGGGTCGCGATCAAAATTTTACAAGAGTTTCCGGAAGCCCTTTTCCATATAGTGGATGCGGAATCAATACTTGGTGGGGAGGAGGTCTGGTTGCGCCAGGCTAGAGTAACGGTTCGTAATCGCAATATCTTTTTATACGAACGTTGGATCTCGATCTAAATTTTACAGGAGTTTCAGAATGGCCTTTTTCATATAGTGGATAAGGAATCGATACTCGGTGAGGAGGAGGTCTGGTCGCGCTACCATAGAGTAACGGTTCGTAAAGGCAATAGCTTTTGATCTGACTGTTGGATCTCGATAAAAATTATACAGGAGTTTCCCGAGGCCCTTTTTGATATAATGGATGTGGAATGTATACTCGGTGAGGAGGAGGTCTGGTCGCGCCAGGCAAAATTAACAAGTCGAACGGGCCATAACTTTGATCCGAACGTTGGATCGCGATCAAAATTTTATATGATTTCCAGATGCTTTTTTCCATATAGTGGATGTGGAATCCAGACTCGGTGAGAAGGAGGTCTGGTCGCACCAGGCTAGAGTAACGGTTTGTAAGGGCAATAAGTTTTGATCCGACCGTTAGATCTAGATCTAAATTTTACACGAGTTTCCGGATGCCCTTTTCCATATAGTGGATGTGGAATCGATACTCGGTGAGGAGGAGGTCTAGACGCGCTAGTGTAGAGTAACGGTTCAGAAGGGTCATAGCTTTTGATCCAACCGTTAGATCTCGATCAAAATTTTACAGGAGTTTCCTGAGGCCCTTTTCCATATAGTGGATATTTAATAGATACTCGATAAGGAGGAGGTCTGGTCGCGCTAGGAAAAAGTAACGGTTCTAGCAGGACATAATTTTGATCCGAACGTTAGGTCGCGATCAAAATTTTACAAGAGTTTCCGGAAGTCCTTTTCCATATAGTGGATGCGGAATCAATACTTGGTGGGGAGGAGGTCTGGTTGCGCCAGCCTAGAGTAACGGTTTATAATCGCAATATCTTTTTATCCGAACGTTGGATCTCAATCTGAATTTTATAGGAGTTTCAGAATGGCCTTTTTCGTATAGCGGATGAGGAATCGATACTCGGTGAGGAGCAGGTCTGGTCGCGCTAGTGTAGAGTAACGGTTCGTAAGGGCAATAGCTTTTAATCTGACTGTTGGATCTCGATAAAAATTATACAGGAGTTTCCCGAGGCCCTTTTCGATATAGTGGATGTGGAATGTATACTCGGTGAGGAGGAGGTCTGGTCGCGCCAGGTAAAAGTAACAAGTCGAACGGGCCATAACTTTTCTGGATGCCCTTTTCAATATAGTGGATATGGAATCCAGACTCCGTGAGGAGGTGGTCTGGTTCGTAAGAGCAATAACTTTTGATCCGACCGTTGGATCTCGATCTAAGTTTTAAAGGAGTTTCCGGATGCCATTTGCCATATCATGGATGTGGAATCGACACTCGGTGAGGAGGAGATCTGGTCGCGCCAGGCAAGAGTAACGGTTCAAACGGTCCGTAACTTTTGATCTGACCGTTGGATCGCGATCAAAAGTTTACATGATTTCGGGATGCTTTTTTCCATATAGTGGATGTGGAATTTAGACTCAGTGAGGAGGAGGTCTGGTCGCGCCAGGCTAGAGTAACGGTTCGTAAGGGCAATAAGTTTTGATCCGACCGTTAGATCTAGATCTAAATTTTACAGGAGTTTCCGGATGCCCTTTTCTATATAGTGGATCTGGAATCGATACTCGGTGAGAAGAAGGTCTGGTCGCGCCAGGCAAGTGTAACAGTTCGAACTAGCCATAACTTTTGATCCAACCGTTGGGTCGCGATCAAAATTTTACAAGAGTTTCCGGAAGCCCTTTTCCATATAGTGGATGCGAAATGAATACTTGGTGGGGAGGAGGTCTGGTCGCGCTAGGCTAGAGTAACGGTTCGTAATCGTAATATCTTTTGATTCAAATGTTGGATCTCGATCTAAATTTTACAAGAGTTTCCGATTGCCCTTTTCCATATAGTGGATGTGGAATCGATACTCGGTTAGGAGGAGGTCTCGTCGCGCTAGCGTAGAGTAACAGTTCGTAAGCGCAATAACTTTTGATCCGATCGTTGGACCTCAATCAACATTTTACAGGAGTTTCCCAAGGCCCTTTCCCATATAGTGGATGTGGAATCGATACTAGATGAGGAGGAGGTCTGGTCGCGTCAGGCAACTGTAACGAGTCGAACGGGCCATAACTTTTGATCCGAACGTTCGATCGCGATCAAAATTTTACAAGAGTTTCCGGAGGACCTTTTCCATGTAATGTATGTGGAATCCAAACTCGGTGAGGAGGAGGTCTGGTCGCGCCAGGCTAGAGTAACGGTTCGTAAGGGCAATAAGAATTGATCCGACTGTTGGATCTCGATCTAAATTTTAATGGAGTTTCTGGATTCCTTTTTCCATATCATGGATGTGGAATCGATACTTAGTGAGGAGGAGGTCTGATCGCGCCAGGCTATAGTAACGGTTCGTAAGGGCCATAGCTTTTCATCCGACCGTTGGATCTCTGTTGCGATGTCGCGGTCGCACAAA
>Ga0325414_1003615_pt1 | contig 16128 bp, 3 predicted proteins | sample PopdelMetagenome_8_FD_206183 | JGI IMG/M metagenome (GOLD analysis project Ga0325414, IMG submission 206183) | Populus deltoides microbial communities from Bellville, Georgia, United States - Leaf-PdKOR-R3 | ecosystem: Host-associated > Plants > Phyllosphere > Phylloplane/Leaf | place: USA...
GTTATGTAAGAATTACTCACCACGTTATTGTGTACAGAAAGTTACTAGAAAACTACTTTTTTATAAATACATATGAATGATCTATTTAAAATTTAATTGATAAATAACCTAATTTTATTGTGTTAAAATTTGTTTGAATATATCGTCATCCTTAAAGAAAAATACCCATTGAAAGAGCTCTGCATCCACCAAGTTGAGATTGAAAAAATCTCCACCATTTTTATTCAGTTTTATATGCTGCAATTTTTGTGTGTTCAATATATATATATATATATATATATATATATATATATATATATATATATATATATATATATATAAAGAAATGAGCAAAAGTTTTTCTAACAATGTAAGTTTTTGGATAGTATAATTTGCACATAAAAATATTAAATATTCATACTTATGAACAGTTACCTAGCAATGTATTATATTATTAAAAAAATAAAAAAAAATGTTCTTGTAATATCATTTTTTAACAAACACACCCTTGTGATTTCAATTTAGGCAATTAGATCATTACTAGTTAGTTAATTTACACTCTGCCACAAGCCGGATTAAAAAAAAAAAGCAAAAATCAATATAAAATAATAAAAAAAAACTTCATGAGCTCAAATTTACCACTTGGGGGGGGTAGATCTATCACCTTATTGGTCTCAATTTTAGAAACAATTGGTTAAAAATTGGAAAACAATATTAAGAAAATAAATAAAATGCTAAGAAATTTTTCCAACCTTTTATTTATTTATTTTTAAAAATTTATTATTTACATTAGAATATTTTTAATTTATTTTAAAACAACAGAAATATCAAAAATATTTTTGTTAATTTTTTATTAATTTATGTTGGATTGTTTTATTTTTTTCTTTTTTATTTTTCTTGCTAAGTTTTTATTTTTTTTCAAAATCCAAATAAAAAATTAGAAAAAAATTATGAAAAAATTATTAAATCTCAAACACATAAAATAAAAACTTCATGAAAAATTAAACTTGAAAATCATGTTTATGAAAAATAGATGAATTGAATCAAGTAAATCAATAGTTCTATTCTATCCTTAATTGATGAAGTAAAAAAAATTAAGAATAAATAAAAATATTTTTTAGTGATAATAAATAAACAATTAAATATAAAATAAAAAAAATAAAAAATTCAAGCATAAATTAATGAAAAATAAAAAATTGCAATATTTGTTTTAAGTTTTTTTTTGTCTTTTAATAAACTAGAAAATCCAATGTAAATAAAAAACATTAAAAAAATTCTTCCTATAAATGAATAAAAACTTGGCAAAATTGTTTAACAATTTATTTTAATTTTGTTTTTTGAATTTTTAATCATTTTTCTCTTGAATCATAACTAATGGAAAGCTAACATGTGCCTCTCTAGAAAAGTTAAAATTAATGACAAACTTGGTTAAGTATAGACCAATGGACCTTTTTTGCCTAAAAATTATGAAAAGCTTAAACCAACTTCTTGTGGAGGATTAAAATGTTATTGTTGTTGTTGTTGTTAAAGCTTAAACCAACTTCTTGTTGGAGGATTAAAATGTTGTTGAAGCTTAAACCAACTTGTTGTTGTGTAAATTCCATAGTTTTCAGACCTGGTCCAGTCTAAGGCCCGGGTTCCGGGTTTTGACCGGGTCACCCTGGATCAATTTTTTTTTAAAAAAAAAATCAAAACAACGTTATTTTAGTAAAAAATAAAATAAAAGTCAACAGGTTGTAACCAGGTTTTTGACCGGGTCTTGCTGGGTCAACCAGGTCATACCGGGTTTTTTTTCTCATATTTTTTTTTCAACCCGGCTCGGTTCCAGCCATAGGTCAACCTGGTCCCGGGGCGACCCGCCGGGCCAGGTCAGGTTTCAAAACTATGATAAATTCTAAACAATTAAAGATTTAATAATATTTTTAAAAAATAATTGATTTGCATACAATGCTTTATAAATTACAATTAAAAGCATAAAAAACAAGAAAAACGTTTACGCCTTTGTTTATTTTCCTATAACATCTACTTTGAATTCTTATAAAAATATTCTAATATCTAAAATTCATGGAACTAGTTTATGCTATTAACAAAAAAGAAAAGGTATGAAACTTAGCTTCTGTAAGACACATTTTGAATTCTGACCAGGAGACATAGGATTAATATTATCAGAAGGCATTAACCATTTAGTAGGTGGTCTAGTAGTAAGAGTTTGGGACTGAGGGGTTTGCTCTCCCTATGATCTCAGGTTCGAGCCCTGTGGTTGCTAATATGATGGCTACTGGAGGTTTACATGGTCGTTAACTTCAAGGTCCATAGGATTAGTCGAGATGCACGCAAGCTGCCTCGTACACCCACATTAATAAAAAAATATATTATCAGAAGATATTGTCAATATCATAAAGTCAATCCAGCAAGAACATAAGTAAAATGGCTGACGCTTAATTAAGAGTCTGCTGACACAATTTAAACAGTCAAATTCCTCGTCGTTTTGAAAAATATATTACGGAAAGGTGGTTTGTTTTAGAATAAAAATGATCATAAAGTTGTGGATAACAGAGAAACTATGCCAAGGGGGTAAAAAAAGAAAAAAGAAGACTTCTTGAAGTCTAACAATATATTGCTACAACTTGCATGGTTAAAAAACCACTACAAGTAACATGAGGGGTGTAGCTCAACTAGTTAGGCTTTGAGTTTGTTCCTCAGAAATCACCAGTTCGAGTCTTACAAACCCTATAACCACTTAAGGCTTACATGGTCATTAACTTTAGGGGCCGTGGGATTAATCGAGGTACACGCAAGCTGACCTAGACACCCACATTAATAATAATAAAAAAAACCACATTAAGCACACTTCATGGCATATTATTGTTTTTAAGTTGTTGATGAATAACATTTTAATGCGCTTAGTATAATTAAATCAGAACTAGTCTTGGTAAAATCTTACTTTATGAACAGAATTATTGGGTCATCTTTGGCTCCTCTAACTTGCATTTGTGTTGTAGTTTAAGTGCAACTTGATCACCATGGGAATTTATATATGAACAGATTAGTGACCTATCTAGCTTAAACAATGTTAGTACATTTTATTAGACACGCATGACATGCAGAAAATCCAGGAAATAACCGGATTGTTTTGGTGTCCTTTCATTACTAGAAAATTAATCAATAGTAATAGAAATGCTGTCAAAACAATTTTTGTTGCTAATTTCCAATGGAAATGGCGATGGAGAACTTCCATTGGCATTTTCTGACAAAAATGATGATGGATTACAATTACAGAACGTTTGCACTGCGTTCCAAAAAAAAAATTAACTTTTTTTTGTATGTTTTAGATCGTTTTGATGTGCTGATATCAAAAATGATTTTTTAAAAAAATAAAAAAACATCATTTTGATGCATTTCAACACGAAAAGTTCTTTGAAAAGCAACCGCAACCACACTCCCAAACATGCTTAATCGGTAATTATTGACAAAATAACTAACAAATTAAAAATACTTATTAAAAACCCATCGGTAATTTTACACATTAGGATTTACAAATGTAATTACCGACAAAAAATTTTGTTGGCAAATGTTAATATGTTAAAATAGGCAGTTCTTCCCCTCATTCTTCTTCTTCTTTTTCTTCTCCTCTCTAGAAACCAACCCCTCCATTTATCACAATGTTGGCCACCCCAACGCTTATCTACATCTATTAGTAGTAGCGTTAACATCAATTATTGATTTTTTTGTGAAACTTCGATACACAAAGTAAGCAAACCCACCTATTTTTTGCATTCAATTTATGTTTTAGGTTAATTTATTGAAATATTTTGTAGTTTTATTTTATTTTAAGTATATTTAACAAATGTTTTTATACCAAGTTACATGATTTGTGATATGATGTCCATAAATATGCAAAACATTGAGTTGGATTTGATGATGTTAAGGTATAGAAGAAGTATAGATCGAGTCACGTCGTAGAGGATAATTGGGAGAAGTTCGAAGAGTTTTAGCATCAAAATAATTTGGAAGGCGATCACGATCCTAGTCGCAAAATTGAAATAACAAAACACATGGTTTAGTCAGCATGCACACCAACGGATTGCTCCCACTTGTCAACCATGTACAACGCTTGGTAAAATTTTGGAATTATTGTCTTATCTTTCAATACAATGTATGCTTGTTATATTTTTTACAATATATTTATTTTGCAGGAACAATAACTTGAGCATGAGCCTACACGAATGGAGTTATATGAGGAGACTCATATAAGTAAGGTGGATGGATATGGGGAAATGGATGAAAAAATTCATAGATAGCAGAGATGAGGCATTCATTGTAATTTTTTTTAATTCATCTGTTTTTTTATAAAAAAATTAATTTTAATTTACTTTTTTGTTTTCTTTTGTAAGAAAAATGCAAAGCTGCAATGTTTGAAAAATATGAAGAAGGCATTTTCTCCCATCCACCTCATGATTTTTAATTATGGTTGGAGGCTAGAGCAACTGATAGACTCGATACAAATCAGGTTATATGGGATGCCTATAACATAAGCCAAAGAAATAAGGTGGGTTCATACTGCATGAACTCTAGAAAAACAACAGTCCAAGCCAAGCCAATCAAAGCTGGAATTTGAGTCGAGAGTCTAATAACAGGTCCAAAAGCGAGTAGCCAAATTAGAAAAAAAAAAGATGAAAGCCATATTAGAAGAAGAAAGTAGGCAGAATTGGAAGAAAATGATGGAATATACGTCTTCACAATATCCTCCTCATTTCAGTCCTTTTGGCTTAGGATTCCTTCTCTCCACCTCCACCTATACCTTAACCTTCATCTGTATAGCGTTTTATTTATTATTAAAAAATTAATATTGTAATGACTATTGAATTAATAAAATTTTAATGTTCAATAAATTTATAGTGTTTAGTTGGTTTTATTGTGTTTTTTTGTTGTTGTTTTTTTTTAATTTAATACCTATATAACTAAAAAAAAAGATTTACTAAGTTTTTGATGAAATCACCGATGGACTAAACAAATATGTTGGTGATTTTTTCGGCAAAAGGGATGTTATTTCATCAAAAATTCACATAATGGTTAAGACATTTTAGACTCTTCAATGGATTTAGCGATGAAGTTAGCAACTAAATTTTTTCACCTTATTCGCCATAATATTTCGACAATTTGGCAATGAAATATTCCATTGGTATTAGTTATCAATGGAATGGTCGATCAAATCTTGTCGATATATTTTTTATGTGTCAATATTCCATAAATGATTTTATCGATAATTTGAGACAATTACAGAATCATCGAATGATATCAATTCCCCAACAAAACTTTGATCGACAATCTGTGTCCATCAGTAACTCTGTCAACCATTTACATCGCTGACAAAATCATGTTTACTTGCTGATGGAATATTATGTCGGTGTTTTCTAATTTTTTAGTGGTGTTTGATCTCTTCTATTTAGGCAGTTAAGCACTTACGAGATTGACTAGGCTATATCTTTATAGCTTTGCGATGCTTTTTAGAAAGAAAAAAACAATAATGGGCGTATTGAATATATAACCATAAGTAATTAATTTAGGAATTAAGGATTTGAACTTGTAATATATGTGTACTACATACAAGGATTTTTACCACGCACCAGCCAACGCTACGACGGGAATGGATTTATATTTAAGTTTTAAAATTTTGGCTTCCATGGCTTTTCTCTAGTAAATTAATCTGGTAAGTTCCCTTGTAAGGACTTGATGGAAAGCCTTTTCTTTTTCTATGGGCATTAGAATAAGATGGAAGTAATGGAGTAAGGTGTTAAAAACAAAGCTAGCTTTAGTAAGTGAGGTGTTTGGGAGTGTGGTAAATGTTGTTTTTCAAAGTGCTTTTCACTTGAAAATACATCAAAATAATGCCTTTTTATTTCTTAAAATTTATTTTTGACATTAGTATATCAAAACGATCCAAAAACACTAAAAAAATATAATTTAAAGCAAATAAAAAATTAATTTTTGATGAAAAACAGGTTCAACTTCAATTCCAAACAGGGTAATAAGATTTTTGTCGAAAGCAACAAATTAATTAAAAATTAAAGTTGAAGTTTTCCTATAGCTAGCCAATGAAAGTAGCTTTAAGCCTTTAATTAGCTAGTAACTAGATATTTTTTATATTATATTGTAGGTCAAATCAAATTTTTGTTAAACATAAAGAAATATCTAGATGTGTTAACATGTTTTCTAGCAGAAAAAAAAATTAAACTATGTTAGGGCTGATTCGAGGTGATATAGTCAACTTTGCAAGCCCAAAAAGATTCTGAATGACTGGTATAAATATAGTTTGACTAAAAAAATTCAAGGTAATATCTTTTTTTAAAAAAATTAAGACAACAAGATGTTGAATTTACTCGGATCAACTTAGGCTAATCTGTCAAATCCCCAACTTAGATCATGAGACTCCAATAACCCTGTAGAAAGTAAATAAAAAAATTTTAAGCCTGATTTTCAATCAACTCAATGTTGAATGATGAAATTGAAAACAAGATTCAATTAGAAAAAAAAAGCTGAGTCAACCCGGGTTAATCTATCAAAGCCGAGTCATGTGACTAGGATTACTCCATATAGAGAAAATTGAAACAAATTATGAAGCTCAATTCTCAATCAAACCAATGTTGCTAGATGAAATTGAAAAAAACATCAATTAAAAAAAGAAAAAAAACACATGAGTTAACCCAAGTTAACAGACCAAATATGTGACCCGAGCCATAAGGTTGAGATAATCTCATATAAAAGCAAACCAAAATAAATTAGGAAGTTTAATTCTCATTCATCCCAATATTTAAGGATGAAATTGAAAAAAAATACATTCAATTAAAAAAAGTACAAAAAAACCCCAAGACAAGTTATGAGACTATGATAACCCCATAGAAAACACATAAAAAAGATTATGAAGTCCAATTCTCAATCAACATAATGTTATAGATAAATATTGCATGATGAAATTAAAAAAATATGAGCTTTAAAAAGGAAAAAAACAAGTAAACCCGAACAAGTCTCCTAAACTTGTGTTAATCTCTATAACTTGCGACCTGTGAAATCATAGACTTGAGCTCAATTAAAAAGCTCAATTTTCAACTAATTTAATGTTGAAAAATGAAATAGGAAAAAAAAATCAATTAAAAAAAATATCAAAGTAAAAAAATAACAATAAAAAGAACGTAAATCAAATTTGATAGGAAAAAAAAACTAAATAAGGATAAAACAATAAAAAATAATTTTAAAAAATTATCTCAAATAAAACAAATAGTTATCAAAAGAATGGAAATCAGATCTGACAGGTGAAAAAAATTAAAGGATGATGAAATTTAAAAAAAAATCTAATTTTATAAATTACCTTAAATAAAAATGTTTGTGTGCGCCATCCATTTTTGTTTTTAAATTATATTTTATATTTATTAAAATATTAAATTATCCCTCAAACAATTGATTATAAATAAATAAATAAATAAAAAACTCATAATGAAAATACAAGATAACCATGGACGTTAGTTAAAGAATTTGTGATTCTAAAGATAATTTAGTCATTTTATTATGCTTTTAAAAAATGAAAATATGAAAAAGACCCTAGAATATAGTTAAATAGTTTTTGCTTTAAAGGGTAATTTAGTTATTTTATTATGCTTTAAAATGTGAAAAGATCTAGTTGTCCTTGATAAATCTGATGATGATTAATGGACCTTATGAAATAATTGTATTACTCCCAATAGACAGTCAAATGATTTTTTTTTTTTATGAATGACAAATTGGTCATTACACGTTTCAATTTATAATACAATGGGTTTAGGACTACAGTAAAACCTTGATGCGTATTAGTTTTTTTTTTTTAATTTAGTAAACAGGACACAAGTTCCTATGTATAGTTCAGGATTAGAACAAGAGACAAAGAAGTTTTTCTATAGCATTATATGATATCTTCAATCGTCAAGTTTAAAACACAAAGTAGCAAATTTGTCTAAAAACAAGGACAATCTCTAAGAACTAGAATCCATCCACTTTAATTATTTCATGCCAATACTTTTAATTTTATATAAATGAGCAATCACTTTTCTTCATGATTTTCTTCATTAACCAAATCAAAAGACACAAAAGTCTGATCAATATGTTATTCCTTTAAAAGTGATGATAAGTTCAACAGATATACTGAATAACGTACATGTTGAATAATCAGTTAATCTCTTGATTTTAGCAATCTGATCCATTCTCCCTAACCAAGGTGATTGGTAGCTGGTACCTGGTAGACCAAAATAGTTGATGGATGATACTTGTAAAAGATCTTATTTGATAAATTTAAGGACTCTCAGATGTTTAAGTAAGTATTATTTTAGAAAGAGAAGGAAATGATATTTTAGAGAGAGATGCTATGAAAATATATAGCTTTAAGGATTCATAGGGTATTTATAGCCTATAAGTATTATCCTTTTATGGAGAGGATGAGTTAGAGTGTAATTTTGCCTTGATAGTTTTAATGATGGATAATATCTCTTTTACAAGCATTAATGAGGGATAAATATCCCTTACATAATTATTAATGCAATGGAAACAAGGTAGGCCCTTTGAGAGAGTTTTTATACATCTAGTGTTTTGGGAAAGTAGGATCCAAAATGTAGTTGAGCTCATGAAAGCTGAGTTCTTCCCCTAAGCTAAGCTCATAAGGGCTAGGCTCCTCCCTTGAGCGTAGCCAATGGCATTAGACTCTTCTTCTAAGTTGAGTCCATGATATTGAGCTATTCCCCAAGGTTGAGCCCATAAGGGGTGGGCCCTTATCCTAAGCTAAGCCTATGGCATTTGACTCTTCCCCTAGGTTGAGCGTATGACATTGGGCTCTTTCTTTAAGCTAAGCCAATGACATTGGACTCTTCTTTAAGGCTGAACTCATAAGGGTTGGGCTTTTCTCCTAGACTGAGCCTGAGCACGTTGCTTGAGGCCGTGGATTTTTAGGCTTTCGATGGGGGGTTTTTAGGCCTACTAAATTAGGTTTTATTAGTAACTCTAAAGTCTTTGTGATATTTATACCCAAAGACTTTGTAAAAATATGTGGTATGATAAGTTTGTTGAATTTTCTTCATTAAGAAGAGAAGTGGAAACCCCGAGTAATATACTAGAGAGCCCGTGTGTACATACACCATAGTTGAAAAAGAATTTATAAGCTTGTATAGGGGAATCATAGAGGAACCAATACTAAGAAAAGTTATCTAATAGGTGGAGAAACTCATGGAGGAAGAGCTCGTACTTAGAAAGATTTCTAAGAGGAGAAGGGGATGAACCCATGTTGATGCTTATACTTAGAGAAATTTATAAAGGACGGAGGGAAAAGCTAAGAAGAGTAAGTTTATACTTAGAAAATTTTCTAAGAGATTGAGGGGAACTCGAGAAGGGTGAGCCTTATACTTGAAAAAATTTGTAAGTGACTGGGGGATAAAAAAAAGGTGAGTTTTATACTTAGAAGATTTTTAAGTGGCCAGGAGAAACCCATAATAACGCCTATATTTAGAAATATTTCTAAGAGAGAGGCGATAGACCCATATCGACACCTATATTTAGAAAAATATCTAAAGGGCATAGATGATGGACCAATGAGAGTTATATAATAACACTTTGAAGGCTTTAGATTCATCTTTTCTAAAAACAGTTGTACAATCATACTAGATAGGCTTTAAATTCATTCTTTCCAATGAGAGTTGTGTTATCACATTAAAAAGGCTTTGTAACTATTACTTCCAAAGAGAGTTATGCAATCGCATTAGAGGTGCTTTAAATCCATCCCTTTCAAGAAGAGTTATGTAATCACACTAGGAATGTTTTAGATCCGTCCTTTTTAGGAAGAGTTATGCTATCGCACCAGGGAGGCTTAAGATTCATCCCTTCCAATAAGAGTTGTGCAATCACATTAAGGAGACTTTAGATCCATCCCTTTCAAGGATATTTATGCAATCGTACTATGAAGACTTCAGATCCATCCCTTTTAATAAGAGTTATGCTATCATATTAGAAAGGATTCAGAATCAGATCCGTCATTTCTTAGGAGAGTTGTGTTATCGCACTACAAAGACCGAGTCAATCCCATCCTTGAAATATTGTGAGTGAAGTGTGAAAGGCTTCTGGCTTACCAGGAGTGAGGGAGAATATACTTACAGTGGATAATGTTACCATTTGTGTATCATCAGAGCCCTCAAGTCCTAGTGACATCTTTTAGCGTGTACAAGTCGTCGTAAAAATTATTTGTGGGTGTAGCCTTGAGGCATAGTCGTGGACCGTAGCCATAGGCATAGTCATAAGCATAGCCATAAACATAGTTATGGGCGTCACCCTGGGTATAATTGCTGGCATAGTCTTGTGAGAGTAGACATGGATGTAACCTCTAGCATAACCACGTGGGGCGTAGCTTAGGCATAACTGTTGGCATAGCCACTGACATGTTGTTGGCATAACCATAGATATAGTTGTTGGTATAACTACTGTTGTGTTAGGGTTTCATCAGTTATGAAAAGAGCTTTTAAGAAACATGAATAAACTAACTTTTTATTCAATTTACCTTAGACGACGCCAATAATGATATCTAAAAAAATCCAAGTAATTTACGAGTAAGGTTTATATGTTAAATAATCGGTTAATCTCTTAATTCTAACAATCTGATCCATTCTCTCTGGTTAAGATGGCTGGTAGCCGGTACCTGGTAGGCCAAAGTGACTGGTGAATGATACTTGCAAAAGGTTATTTTTGGTAGATTTGGAGACTCTCAAATGCTTAAGTATCTTTTTAAAGAGAGAAGAAAATGATATTTTAGATAAAGATACTCTAAAAATATGTATGCAGAAGAGAATGAAGATTGTGAACCTAGAGCCTGAATGATTCATGAGGTATCTATAGCTTATAAGTCTTGTTTGTTTATGGAGAGAAAGGGCTAGAGTTTTGTCCTGATATTTTTAATGGGAAATAAATATCCCTTACACATGCATTAGTAAAAGAAAATATAACTGACATATGTATTAATAAGAGATAAATATCTCTAACACAATTATTAATATGATAAAAATATGGTAGACTCCTTATAAGATTTTTATATATTTAGAAGTATAAAGAAAGTAAGATTTAAAATTTAGTTGAACTCATGAGGGTTGGATTTTTTTTCAAGACTAAGCCCATGACAATTGAGTTTTTTTTTCTAGATCGAGTCCATTAAAATTATGGCATATTACTTAAAACAATAGATTTTTAGACCTTTAAAAAAGTTTTTAAACACATTAAATTTGAGTTTATCACTTCCAAAAACCACATAGAAGCATATCATTGTTTTCCTTCAGGGTTATCTACCTGCATGTTGTGCTATCCTCAAAAGTTTGTAAATTAGATTAATTAGTGCTATATTACCTGATCAAAGACACATAAACGACATATCATGATTCTTTTAATCTTCGTGTCCACATTCCATCCTGTCTCAAATCCATCATCTAGCCGACAAATGTACCAAAATCCTAATCACCCAAAAGGCCACACCATCCCCTGAGCATGCTCTATTAACCTAAGATTATCTCTCTCTCTCTTATTACAACCAATAATCCACTAATTTGAGCGAAGTACAAGAAGATACAAGGTGTTACGATGTTAGGTATATAGCTGACACGTACAGCACCAACACTATACACCTTGTAACATTGCTTATGTGTCATTTCGCACGTGGACACATGTTTGTACTCTATTCGCTGCGTTCATAGTCAACTATACAGGCTCCAAACGTACGTTTCACACCTTCGACGGCAGTTAGGCACAAAAAATTTATCTAGCCAGCAAAGCCGAAAGCTCCTTTACACTGAACATGTCAAAGCTATATAACATCTTAAGGCCATGGTTGTGGATTGCTCATTTTCCACTAACTCCCTCTCTTTGCTTCCTCCTACCTTTGAAACCATTGTCTTCTGACTCTCTCTAGATCGAAGAGATAAAAGAATCAATATGGGTGCTTATTGTAAACTCTCCATGTTTAGTTTCCTTTGTTTGATCATTATTTTGGTAGTGGTTTCTGGGGAAGAAAGTCCCCAGCTTGTTAAGGATAGAATTTCATTGCTTTCTTTCAGGTCAGGTATTGTATTAGACCCTGAAGGTGCACTTGAGAGCTGGAACTCTTCAAGCAATCACGTTTGCCACTGGACAGGAGTCAAGTGCGACAATGCTAGTGATCGCGTCATACAGCTTGACCTTAGTGGCCTGTCACTTCACGGCAGGATTTCTCCGATTCTTGCGAATCTTTCTTATTTGCTGGTTCTTGATTTGTCAAGGAACTTCTTTGAAGGCCATATTCCAGCAGAGTTGGGCTATCTTTTCCAGTTAAGACAGCTCAGTTTATCATGGAATCTTCTCGGAGGAAACATTCCCGAGGAGTTGGGATTTCTTCACCAATTAGTATATCTTGATTTGGGGAGTAACAGGCTTGCTGGTGATATTCCTGCGCCACTTTTCTGCAATGGGTCCTCTTCTTTGGAGTATATGGACCTTTCTAACAATTCTTTAACTGGAAAAATCCCTTTGAAGAATGAATGTGAGCTTAGTGCTTTGAGGTTTCTTTTGCTTTGGTCGAATAGACTAGTCGGTCGGGTCCCTCGAGCCCTTTCTAAGTCCACCAATCTTAAATGGATCGATTTGGAGTCAAATATGCTGACTGGGGAATTGCCATCAGAGATTGTACGTAAAATGCCAAAGTTACAGTTCCTCTATTTGTCTTACAATGACTTCGTTAGCCATGATGGTAACACCAATCTTGAGCCCTTTTTTGCTTCTTTAGTAAATTCTTCTGACCTTCAAGAACTTGAATTAGCCGGAAATAACCTTCGCGGAGAGATACCTCCTATTATCGGTAATCTTTCTACCAATTTTGTACAGATTCATCTAGATGAGAATCTTCTTTATGGCTCTATCCCTCCTCACATTTCAAACCTTGTCAATCTCACCCTCTTAAATTTGTCTAGTAACCTTTTGAATGGTACCATCCCCCTAGAACTATGTCGTATGGGAAAACTAGAGAGGGTTTATTTGTCAAACAATTCACTATCTGGTGAAATTCCAGCAGCTCTTGCTAACATTTCCCACTTGGGGCTTCTTGACTTATCAAAAAACAAACTTACAGGCCCCATCCCAGACAGTTTTGCCAACCTTTCACAGCTACGGAGACTCTTACTTTATGAAAATCAGCTCTCAGGAACCATGCCACCAAGCTTGGGACAATGTGTCAATTTGGAGATCCTAGACCTTTCTAGAAATAAGATTTCTGGGATAATTCCTAGTGAAGTTGCAGGACTCAAGAGCTTGAAGTTGTATTTGAATCTGTCAAGCAATCACTTGCATGGTCCTTTACCACTAGAGCTAAGTAAAATGGACATGGTGCTAGCAATCGATCTATCTTCCAACAATCTGTCTGGCTCGATCCCGCCACAACTTGGAAGCTGCATTGCACTAGAGCATCTTAACCTTTCAGGGAACGTCTTAGAAGGTCTTCTTCCAGCTACAATAGGACAGTTACCCTATCTTAAGGAACTGGATGTGTCTTCAAACCAATTGAGTGGCAATATACCACAATCTCTGGAAGCATCACCAACTCTCAAGCATCTCAACTTCTCTTTCAACAAGTTCTCTGGAAACACATCAAACAAGGGGGCATTTTCTTCTCTGACGATAGATTCTTTCCTAGGAAATGAAGGCCTTTGCGGTGAAATAAAGGGCATGCCCAACTGCCGGAGGAAACATGCTCATCATTCACTTGTTTTACCCGTCCTCCTGTCTTTGTTTGCTACTACCTTATTATGCATATTTGCATACCCCCTCGCTCTCAGGTCAAAATTCAGAAGGCAAATGGTGATATTCAATCGAGGTGACTTGGAAGATGAGGACAAAGAAACGAAAGACCTCAAGCATCCAAGAATCTCATATCGACAGCTCATTGAAGCTACAGGGGGGTTTAGCGCTTCAAGCCTGATAGGTTCAGGCCAATTTGGCCATGTCTACAAGGGAGTTCTTCAAGACAACACAAGGATAGCTGTTAAGGTATTGGATACAAAGACAGCTGGAGAAATTTCAGGGAGCTTCAAAAGAGAATGCCAAGTCCTAAAAAGAGCCAAACACAGAAATTTGATCAAGATCATCACAATATGCAGCAAGCCAGATTTTAAGGCTCTTGTCCTTCCTCTCATGTCAAATGGGAGCCTGGAAAGGCATTTATACCCGTGTCATGGACTAAATACAGGGTTGGATTTGATTCAGTTGGTGAGCATATGTAATGATGTGGCTGAAGGGGTGGCCTATTTGCACCATTATTCTCCTGTTAGAGTAGTTCACTGTGATCTCAAGCCAAGCAATATTCTTCTAGATGAAGACATGACAGCTTTGGTAACTGATTTTGGAATCGCAAGATTGATTAAAGGTGCTGATGACAGTAATCCAACAGATGATCCAGTGTCCTTTAGCTCAACTGATGGATTGCTGTGTGGATCTGTCGGCTACATTGCCCCTGGTATGTACTTAGTTTCTGCAACAACGTACGTAGTATTAGTATTATTTCATTATTTCTAATTACGAAATGATTTATAATGTTCCTCATGGAAAGAGAGAATATTTTTGAAGACCGTGTTATGTATATTAATTTCCTTGTCAACTTGATCTAACGCAGAATACGGAATGGGAAAGCGAGCTTCAACGCAAGGAGATGTTTACAGTTTTGGAGTCCTCCTGCTAGAAATTATAACCGGAAGGCGCCCCACAGATGTTCTATTTCATGAAGGTTCAAGCTTGCATGGATGGATTAAGAGCCACTATCCCCACAACGTCAAGCCCATAGTTGATCAAGCAGTGCTTAGGTTTCCTCCATCTGGCATGCCGGTATACTATAACAAAATATGGAGTGATGTAATCTTGGAATTGATTGAGCTTGGTCTTATTTGCACTCAAAACAATCCTTCAACAAGACCAAGCATGCTAGAAGTAGCCAACGAAATGGGCAGCCTAAAGCAGTATCTCTCTAGTCCTCCCCCCCTGCTGATTGACGAAGCATATCCTAAGGCCGGTGCTTAATTATGCGACAGCATTGAAAGTAGCCTCTGAAACTGTTAATCATTGTATTCATTTTTTTGATTATTTTCATGGTAACTAAGTCTGATTTTAATTCAATACAATAGCTATCTTGATTAGCAATTTGCCGAAGTTTTGACCTTCTCGCAACTGTGTATTGTAGGATCATTTTCAATACTGATAACTATAGTGTTCGTGGTGAGGTGAAAAGATCAGACAGATTTGTCAAAGCATAAAGAGCATCTTCTTTTCACCGTCCAATGGATTCTTTAAGCTGGAAAAATATTCCTTGCCTTTGTCAGTCATATTTTAATCACAACCAACCAAAAACCTCCTTGATTTGTTAATTTCTTAATAGATTTCACTCAATTGTGAACTCTGAATCATAGTTCAACTATGAACCAGACATTGATGCTTCAACCTATGTCTTTGTTCTGCTGGTCTATTTCTCTGTTAAAATATCAGCATTTCCGTTTGTGGTGAGCAATACAGTGATTTCTATAATCAAGAAAATGCACTAGGGTCCCTTTTAGCCTACCTATGATATGGATTTGCCTTAACTGAGAAGTAAGTGGAAGATTATAATAAGCCTATTACTCACCTCCATATTAATCATAAGAAGCACTCGGGACCTTTTTATCACTTCAACGTGAGAACAGGGAGAGAGTCCCTAGACCACAATGCTTGCTGCAGTAGGTTAGATTGTCTCTGGGAAAATATTAACAAAGAAACTCAAATCAATAACAAAGTCAAATAGGGATGCCACATAAGGGCGTAAACATCCGAGACTGTCCTGGAGACCGAATTTATGTGCAATGTATATGAATTAGGCCACTGTCCTAATCTCTAATAAACTAAGTTGTGTGCCTGCACAAACTTCCAATATCTTGCTATAGTTTTCTCTAATAGGTAAATTGGCTAACCATCCATCATAATTCATGCACCTACCATCACCTCCTCTATCATTTTTCTCCCTCTATTTCCTTATTATTATAATGAGATTTATGGAAAAAACCATAGGTGGGCATAAAAAATTTCTTTAACATGACTTCAGCAGGCCAATGA
>Ga0325414_1003616_pt1 | contig 16125 bp, 7 predicted proteins | sample PopdelMetagenome_8_FD_206183 | JGI IMG/M metagenome (GOLD analysis project Ga0325414, IMG submission 206183) | Populus deltoides microbial communities from Bellville, Georgia, United States - Leaf-PdKOR-R3 | ecosystem: Host-associated > Plants > Phyllosphere > Phylloplane/Leaf | place: USA...
TCATTCAACTTTTTAATTTGTAAGATTTGTTCCTCATTATTTTAATAAACTTAAGAAAATAAAACATTAATAAGTTATTTTCCAGCTCATTTTCCATGACATAACCAAACACTGAAAAGTGTTTTCCAACTTATTTTCCATTACATTACAAAACATTGGAAAATAATTCACTTTCCTGGAATTCACTTTCCCGAAATTCATTTTCCAAAAAGGAACTACTTTCCAGCAAACAAACGGGGCCTTGAAAAGTGAATTATTTTCCGATATTTGGTAATGTTATGGAAAATGAACTGGAAAACACTTTCCAGTGTTTGGCTATGTTATGGAAAATGAACTGGAAAATAATTTATTAATGAATTAATTTTTTTTCAAGTTTATCTAATATATGAAAAATATTAAATATAAATATTTAATCACTTACAATAAAAGAATAAAACCTAAAAAGTGTAATGATGAATTTTTTTATTATATCCTATATTCATACATAGTTTATTTTATAAAATATAACTATATATGTCATATAATATTATAGAGATATAACCTTGTGAAATATTTCATAAGTAAAACCTATTAATATTTTTTTTCAATTTTAAAAGCTTAAAATATGTTTTTTTTCATATGAAGAAAGCCAAATTAGTTTATGGTATTAAGTAAGAGTTAGATATTTGGGCTTTTGTGGTATGAAGATTTTTTTAAAAAAATAAATAAATACAAAAATATTTTTATGGGTTTTTGGATAAAGATTAATTTTTTTTTACGAGTATGGGCAATTATCCCTTTAATATCCCTTTAATATATATCAAATAAGCATTAAGAAATAAATATAAATGTCTTACATCAAACATAGTCATGCTTAAATATTAAGTTTTGATGTAATACACATACATATTAGTTCAAATTAATAAACATAAACATGTTGGATCGAATTAAACAAGTAAACATACTTGTCAAATAACAAACATAAACTTTTTTATTATAGTAAAATCATCTTAGCAATCAGGCCCGTAGCAGTGTTGGTTTACAAAATTTTGAACCCAAATTTCCTTCAAATTAGCATTTTTTGCCATAAATGCTTTTGCCAACATTTCATGTTGGACCAAGTGATCAAATGCACCCCTAAAGAGCAATCTCTTCAAAGCCTTCAATTTTCATCACTTCTATTTATAACTCATTGACATCAAGTTGATTTTTACTAAGGCTTTGAATTGTCAATGCTACATCTCCAATCTTTTTAGATAACTTTTCAACACCATCATCTTCATACATGCGATTTCTCATCCTATATTGCCTCTTTTATGCACTAAAGGAAGATGTCTCTTTTCCTTTTGAAGTTTCTTCATATTCCCCTTCATTTTCAATTGAAATTGATTACTCTTCAGTATTTTCTTCCAAGTTGATATCAACATATGATTTGGCAAAATTTCTGGTTGCCATGTCTTTTCCAACAACAATTGTCATTGCCTTTTACATATCAAATTTTTTGTTGAAATACTTGTCATGATTGAGATGTGCATGTTCATGAAGTTTAGAATATGCAATTTTTTAGTTCCTTGTATAACATTTTGGAAACAAAAGTAAATATAAAAATTACAAAGATTATAATATTTATCATACTTTCACTTCTTCATCGTATACATCTTTCGAAACTGTAATCATCTTCAAACAATCATCCCAACCAAAGCCACTTTTATTTTTAAGTTTGGTTATTATTCCCCATTCTTTTTTCACAGTTTTGAGATGATTGTCCACATGCTTAGGCTCGCATTGCATGTTGAACTTTTGACTAATTTCTGTAGCCACCTTAACAAAAGATTATGCTCTAAAGGTGGAAGAAAGTTTGTTTCCTTTAAGTGCCTCCTCAGCTAATATCTCAAGTAGCATGTGAAACATAGGCTTAGATCATGTGAAGTGCTTGCCCTTGTATTTTTCATTCTGTGTGGTACTCATTTTTACAAAAACAAAATTACAAATTATACAAGATAAAATCATACAATATTTAGATTTAATAAATTTAATATAAAAACTACAATTAATATTTAAAATAGAATACATAAAATACATAAGAAATTATAATAAAGTCTACAAACAATCCAAATATATAACAAAGATAATACAAACTCAAGCAAGACATAATAAAAATAAAACACATATAATTAACACTCAATTACTAGTTTCTTTGAGTGTTATAATCATTTCACATGGTTGATGCAATCATTTCTCTTTTTGTTATCCACTCCTTATTCTCTTCCCTCTCCTCCCGTGGACTTAAGTTGATTGTTCGTCTAATTGGTTCACTTTCCGAACATATTTCTTCCATAAAAAGGTCATAAGGATCAATTTTCATTATGTGATTATGAATAATACAACATGCAAGCACAACATCTACTTGTGTTTCATAAGACCAAAAAGATTTTCCATCAATTGATCTAAAATGACTCTTTAAAATACCAAATCCTCGCTCAATAGCGGTTCTCAACGAAAAGTGTCGAAGATTAAATTACTCCTTTTCATTTTCTGGTGAATGTTCTGTAAACTCATTCAAGTGATATCGAACTCCACGAAAGGGGGAAATGATTCATTTTCGAATATCGTAACCAGCATCACCAAGATAATATTTCCCTACAAATTAGGAAAAAAAACCTATTACTATCTTTATCTAATTAAACATTTTATATGTTTATTGTATATAATAAATACTTTATTATATACATTCTGAAATTTTTAGACCACTAGGTATTGATAATGCATCACCTAAAACCTGTGAATCATGTGCACTTCCTTTCCAGCCATCTAAGACATATATAAACTTCAAATCAAAAGTTATAGCTGCTAAAACATTTTGTGTTGTTTCTTCTTTTCGACCTCGAAACTTTCCTTGAATCTTAACAGGAATATTTGCAGGAACATGGGTACCATCAATTGCTCCCACACAATCCTATATAAACATGAAAAAATAATTTATAACCTTTTCTTCTAGATGTAATTAATTAACGTATAAAAATATTGGTATTGTTCTCATACCTTAAAATAAGGATAGAATCTTCGATTATTCATTATCTCTGCGGGACCTGTATCCCTTTGGTCTTTTAATAAGGTGTTTGTAGAACTTAAGAACTGCTTTTAAAACAATTCTAAAGTAACGATGGATAGTTTCAACATACTTATAGTATATACCACTAATAAAACGAAATCTTTGGTTTTGACCTACAATTTGTAAGAACACAATTACTTGCTCCCTAATAGATATATTTTTAGTTGATCGTAATAGGTCATGACTTGTGAGAACATCGCACAAATTATATAAGACAACTAGTTTCATACAAATTTGTTCAACGCAATATCTATCACCTCGATTCAAAATGCTATCAATATAGAATTCTTGTTGAGCAATTGCATTTATACATGGTTCTCTTGGTATATAATTTCTATTTTTTTCTTGTTCAATAATAGCTACCCCTGTAGCTATCACAGTTACAGCTACCCTCATACGTGTTGTATGAATAATCTTACTATCCATAACAAGAAAATGAAGTGTTCTGATAATAAAATCTAAAAATTTAGGGAAATAAACATTAAAAAGGCATATAAAATACTTATATAATCAATACAAGAAATTATGCTCAAAGAAGCTGACAACGTATAATAGTTATGGCAATAATATCCGATTCTCTAAACAAACAATGCCTTAAAGTATATTATTTTATAAAATCTCAAACTCATGTTTCACGGTTTGAACATATAATTTTATTGCAAGATTATATGTTTAGACCTTTAACGATATTTCTACCAAACCATTTTAATTTTTCATTAACATAGCATCGATGCCATCTCTATTCATTTGCCTTAAAATACCGAAATGGAAACCGCACATCACGCACATCATCAACTCATCAATAAAGACCCAAACTTTTTTTATTAACAAATTTTCTTGCCAACACCACATAATCTCAAAATTTATAGGAAAGCATAAAAGAAGAAGAAGGAGAGCCAAAGGTAGCAGATTTGGAAAGGGGACAGATTTGGGATTAGTTTCTGGAAATAAGGGTGCTTTTCCATCGAGTGGGTCGGGTTCTATTAAAAGAGAAGCAATTGAATAAAAGGAGAGGAAGATGAAGAGATGGAGTGGAATTGAAAGCATATCTTTACGATTTAAACAAACTATCCCTCTCCTGTTGTCACTCGTTCACTCCTTAATGAAAGGAGATTTTTTTGGGTAATGCTCTGTTTTTGGGTAAAGCAACTATGGACATGCTAGAGAGAGTTTATCGGAACATTAGGTAAGGGGAGTGGGGAGATCAACTGTGAAATTGAAAATGGTTTGGAAAAAATCATAAAAAACGAGTGGGGAGATCAACTGGAATGAAAAAAACAAAACAAACTCGGTTTCTGTGAAAAAACACAGCATAGGTTTGCTGTGTTTTTTTCATAGAAACTAAACAAAATGGGTTTGTTGTGTTTGAAAATGGTTTTGATGTTTTGTTTGGTTTGGTTTTTGTAAAAAATACTGAGCATGGGTTTGCTATGTTTTGTTCATGGTTTCTGTGAAAAAAACGCAGCAAATTAAACAATATAAATCGTGAAAAAAACGCAGTAAATTAAACAATATCACAAGATTTATGCCATTATTATAATTATAGATCTAAACAAAGAAGATGAAAACATAAGACAAATAATAAATAGACATTTGAGGAAAAAGAGTTACCTGAAATAAGAGCTGGTAAAGAGATTTGAGAGAGAGAGAGAGAGAGAGAGAGAGAGAGAGAGAGGGGTTAGGGATTTATATTCTGTAACACGATGTTATGTTTTTTTGTAAACAAAGAAAAGTGTTTTTCTTAGGATAAGAAAAGAAAAACACTTTCCTGCCATAAAGCATTAATTTTTTCTTTGACTGGAATTCATTTTCCTTGACCAACTTTCTGTATGTTTACTAAACATACGAAAGTGAGGAAAATGGTTTCCAGGAAAGTGAATTCCTGGAAACAAACAAGACATAAGTTAAATATCTATTTAATCTTGACTATTTAGAAATATTTTAAATTTTAAAATTATATTTGTTTGACATTGTGTTTATATTGCATAATTTATAATTAATTTATTTTGAATTTGAATTATATTTGTTAAATATATATATATATATATATATATATAAAAATATGAACAGTATAACCCCAAAATGGCACACCGAAACACTCCCAAACTGAAACATTCCATTACAATTGAAAAAACAAAACACCTATCGAAACGGTATTGACAACCTTGATTGTGAGGGTTAAAATTACACAAAAAAACTACACAAAAATCCAAAATAAAAAACAACAATAAAAAAAGGGTTAAAATTGCAAAACAATAAAAATAAATCATAGGGCAACAATAAATTTTCAATTTTGAGAGTTAAATTAAAAAGAATAAAAACATTAAAAAATCAAAAAAATAGAAAGAATGAAGAACAAAATAAATAAATAAAGCAATATAAACTTTGATTGAATGGTGAAATTAAAAACAATAAACTTTTTATAAAAAAAAGTCAAGGAAAAAAAAGAAATAATAGGAATAAGGATCAAATAGAAGACTTCAAAACATAATAAACAAATATGATCTTGCATAAATTTTCAACATGTTTTTTTTTATATAAAACAATTCTTATATGTAATTCGAAAAAGTCATGCACACATCTAATTAAACAAATCAATAAGCATAGCATAAAAAAATGAAAAAAAAAGACTCATCAACAATAAATAAAAACAAAATTGAAAAAACTAAGAGATAAATGTAGATCAAGATAATTCATATCGCAACACGGGTAATTTACCTGATTGTGTTTAATGAATTTATTTATCAAAATAAATTTATATTAGAAACTGACACACATAAAATTTATTGAATAAAATAAAAGAGAAAAAAATACTATGCAAAACCAGATGTATTAAAAATCTTAAAAAAGAATCAATATTTACAAAAAAAGAAATTTAATAAATATAAAATTTTAGAAAAATTATAGATGAATCATACCAACCTCTTTAAAAATTAAACACACACAATATCATTAAAAAATAATCACAATCTAAAAATGGCCAAATAAAAAAAAAGTCATAGAGAAAAAGTATTAATTAAATCATAAACCCAAAAAGTTATTTAAAAAAATACACATAAAATAAGACATTAATTGAGATAAAAAATTATTACTTTTTAAAAGAGAAGAATAGGCCAAACGCGTAGCTAAGCTTAGCATATGGCCTATCAAGCAACAGCCCGCATACATGTCTTTATTTTCTTTAAAGTTAACGGGGGAGGATGACATCCACCCCAACCATTTCATTAAAAAAAAAAGGAATTGTCATTGTATGGAACCCAAAAAAACCTAACATCAACTCGAAACCTAAAATATTTCCAAGTTCAAATATATTTTTTAAAACTCTTTGAAGGTAAAAAAAAACTAATATGAACTCTCCTCGTCATATAGAACTATTTGCACAAAATTCGACTGTTTAAGTGACCAAAATCATTACCAATGACAGTTTTCTCTTTCTACGCCAAAATCCAACGACTTCCTCTCACTTCTCCCACCAAAAAAGAATTGAAAAAATAATAAAAGTAAAATTTGGTACTAAAATTAAATTTTTAAAAATTACATGGACTAGTTACTTAATAGCTCAAAAAGATGGGGGACTAAAATGAACTTTGAAACAAATTTCAAATCCACCACCTATTCTACCTGTCTTTTTCACCACAGTCCCCTATCTTTTAATTCAACCATTTCTCCTATTAAAATATGCAATTGGGTGTTAATTTGAGTTTAAAGAGTTAAATTGCGCCAAATAAAATTTTGAGGATCAAATATAAAATTAAAAAAAACTGCTCCAATCCATAATATCGTGTGAGGAGGTGAACGATAATAATAAAAAGCCCTCTCTTAGTTTTTTTTTAATTAAAAGAATTTTACAATAACCTAAAATGCATTTATATTAATGTGTTCTTTTCTTGCATTAGAAATTAACTTGGAATGCTATCCATATTGGAGGGCGGGTTAAATGATGGTTAGTATAAGCTGTTTAAAAGTGTAGTGTTGATTGTTTTTTAAAATGTTTTTAATTTAAAAATACATTAAAATAATTTTTTTAAAAAAATTATTTTTGACATCAATACAATAATATAATCCAAAAATATTCATAAAATTAATTATAAGCAAAATCTTTTTTTGAAATTTTTAGAAATGCAATTTTAACCGTATTTTTAAATACACATACTATAAGTGGTCGTTTGAGAATATGATTGGAGATACTTTTCAAAATAATTTTTGTTTGAAAATATGTTAAAATAATATATATATTTTTTATAATTTATTTTTTAATATTAATATATCAAAATAGTAAAAAAAAAAAATACTAAAATAAATTAATTTAAAAATAAAATTCAAATGTTCACAAAAGCAAAAAAAACAGGTTGAATGCGAAACATCTCTTGTATTCAAGTTTCAAACGCAGCGTTTTAACTTTTACGCTCACAGCTGAATCATACACGAGGACTCCCCTTTATTCCATCATTTCATCTACTCATTTAGGGTTTACTTCACTCCCCCTCCCCCCTCTCTTCCTCCACAAAGCTATGTCATGATCCCATTGAATTGAATTGAATTCTCCAAACCCTAAAAGAAATCATAACTCTTTTTAAAATATAAAATAAAGACTGAAAAAAAAAAACATGTCAACAACTCTCCCTCCCATGGAGTGTTCGTATGTAACTGAAGAATTTCTCCGTGAATTGAAGGGCGGAAACCATAGCTTCCGTCTCCCTCACCCTGTGCCTATTCTTCGATTTCTCTACGAGCTCTCCTGGAACTTGGTACTACTATTATTTATACTTGCTTTCCAATTTGAGTTTATTTTTACTTGAATATGTCTCGATTGATTGTTTTAGGTTCGAGGAGAACTGCCGTTTCAAAAGTGTAAAGCTGCTCTGGATTCTGTGGAGTTTGTTGATAAAGTGTCTGCCGTAGGGCTGGGTTCGAATTTCGCTGATATTATTACTCAAATGGCTCAAGATGTTGGTTTTGTTTTTGTCCCTCTCCTTTTATGATCGAGTATATCAGAGTTAACGTGAATTTGACTTATTTGTCTTCACATAGTTATAACTATCATAATTATTGTTTGATATGCTATTTTGTATTGCTTAATCTACACTGTGACTTTGGAACCTAAGTTTTTGATCTCTTATTATCTGTGGTAATCGATGATTTTTATTATAAACTCATGTGCTTGACTGATTTTGCAGCTAACAATGTCTGGAGAGTACCGTTCTCGTCTCATAAAGTTGGTTAGTATTGATAATTTTTAAGGCCTTTATTTGTATGTTTGATGCTCAAATTTCTGGTTGTTTTTGTTGCGTGGAAATAACTGCTCTGTGCTGCTGCTGCTATTTATTTTGATGTTTCCAGTTATCTGCTTTATACCTGTGAATCTCACATTGCTTAGTGCAGAACGTGCTCTTTAATTTTGTGTTCATTTTATCAGTTCAACCATAGCATTCGTGTTTGGAAACCCTCCAAATTTAGTCTTACAACATATATGAATTTCATTACTAAATGTTTCCCTCTTATTATAAAGCATCATCTGCTATATACTGATAGTGTCATGCTATGATGTGTATTTGGTTACCTGTTCTTGTCCATGCATCATTTTTTGGTTTAGATGGAATATATATGAGAATCTTTAAGGAAACATAAGTATTGCTTGGATTGTCCTTTTTCAGTATGATGCCGTGGGGCTTGTAGGGTGGTGCCTTTTCCATTTAGTTTAACTTGTGAGTCTTTGTTTGTCTAGTCTCTTCTGTTTGTTCAGTGTCTGTGTGCCATTTATTTGTTAACATAAACATGCAATATACCTTGCACAGTACTGAATTATTTATTAATGTGTGGGATAACCTATATCTTCTTCATTTTTTGATTTTATTAATGTGTGGGATAACCTATATCTTCTTCATTTTTTGATATTTGGCTTTCCATGCTTCTCCCCCATTTGAGTGTTACTATGCAGTCATTATTAAATATAAAGTCCTTTCTTTCTTTTCAGGCAAAATGGCTGGTTGAATCTGCATTGGTCCCATTGAGGTTTTTCCAAGAGCGTTGTGAGGTGGATCTTTTGTTCGTTTAAAATGTTTTTGCTGCTCATCATTTCATAACACTTATTTGGTCTCTCATTTGACCTTAGTAAAAAAAAAGTTTTTAAGTACACATTTTCTGTTTGCAGGAGGAATTTCTGTGGGAAGCTGAAATGATAAAGATAAAGGCTCAAGACTTGAAGGGCAAAGAGGTGAATTAATTAAAATGTTCACAAACACAAAACTATTGTTTTGAATTTGGAGCTATTACTTTCATCAACTTTGGGTATATCCAGCCTGGGTTCTTCAGTGAACTTAATTCCCTGCACATCCTCTGGACTTTGTTTCCGAACACCTGATCTGATCATTGAATGTTGATTAGCATTTAGCTTTTTGCTTTTCATATATAACAAGAAATTATGTCAATGTTTGGATGAGTTAATTGATCTTGCACCCGTGCAAATGAAATTTGAGGAAGACATGGAAGATCTGTTTTCGCGGCTGATGAGTTAATCATTTTATTTTTTTCGGCCATGATAATCACTTGAAGCAGTTTGCATTAGAGTTCCATGAGACTACTTAATCCTGCATGCAATTGATATATTTTTCTATTGCTTTCAGGTCAGGGTAAACACACGTCTTCTTTATCAGCAAACAAAATTTAACCTTCTCCGCGAAGAGAGTGAGGGCTATGCCAAACTGGTATGCTAAATATTTGATTCTTTCTTTGCTCTTTGTAAAGTTTTCAAGTTAATTTGTTGATCACCCTTTTACAAATGTATGCCAATGGAGGGAACATTTGTTGCAATTCGTCATATCACTACATGATTTTTTGTTTGATTCTTCTCTCATCATATAAAATATTGGAGGCTTTCTAGTAGAGGTTTGCTTTCTTTAATTTTAATCTGTATACCTATATTGGGAGGTAAATTATTGCTTTGACCCAATAGATTTTTCTACACAAGGCACATTGCTCTAAAACTGTTTGCTCTTGGGTTCTTTGATAACTGTATTTTTAATAGTGCATTAGTTCATCATCAGAACTGTGTTTTATGTTTCTAATAACCAAATGGTTTGCTTGCATGAGAACAAATCATTTTCTTACTGCTGATAGTGTATCCCATAAAGTTTCTTTAATTTAATCCTGTATGCCACCTTGGAATTGGAGTGACAAAGCAATTGCAACTTGGCAATTTGGACAGTCTAGATTGTGCATTGAGCACAGTGAAAAATCATGTTTGTGTGAGTTTTCCAAGTGAAGAATGGTCAAATATGGCTATTTTATTAGATGAATGAAAAATGCGCAGGCTCCATTTTTTTTCTTGATAAAGGACTACGCTGTTTGAAAACAAAGAATTAAAAAAATAACATTTCATTATTTTACTTGTGCTTCACCGTTTATGTTTATTTTGCTTTGGGACATTTCTCAAGATGTATTTGTCTCTACGTCCACAAAATATTAATAGATATCTGAATTAAAAGTGTAGCCTATGTTTGCATGTATATATTTTTGGAGTTATAGCAGACAGTTCCATGTGGTTAATGTTGAAACTTGAGATTGTGTTTGTGTCTATAAAACGTAGGTGCAAAGGAAGTATTTCTTAGCATCTGTTTATTCAGTCAGTCCTAGCTTAGGTAATGCGCCTTATAATGTTACTGACAATTAGTTGCAGCCAATCAGCTACCCTTTAGCTATATTTATGGTAACAAGATCTTAATTTTCTCTTAGTCTCTTCTATCTGTTTTTCCCTCTGTTTATTTCTGTTTAACAAGTGGGCTCTCTTGTGCACTTTTTTTGTACTAGCTATTTTTGGGGGAATTATTTTCTTGGCCTTTATCTCTTATGTAATAAATGATTGGAGCATTTTCTTGAGCTTTATGGATATGTTGTTTTGCTTGGAATGTAGCTTTTTATTTGTGATTTTCTTTTGAGCAATGTTTGTATATATATATTACATCAAACATTAAATTACTTTTGTAAAATTGTATCTTGACATGATCAAGTTGGGGTGTCCTTTTTTTTTTCTTGATCAAGGAAATGAAAAATATTATGAAAGTAGATGAGGCTGTAATGCTGCATCCCTGATGAGACTACTCTATGCAATACAAAGAATTTTTATGCATCATATTCCTGCTGTTTTTGGTCAGGTTTGCATGATCTGCTGCTTAGTTATAATGCTTTGCTTGGTCATGCTTAGAATTGGAGTCTTATATCAAGTGGAACTCTGCAAGGGGCAAATCTTATTGGGTCAGATCTGAATTTTAAGATTAGATTATTTTTTACCACCTATATGATTGATATAAGCTGAGATGGCTTATCTTTAGTTTTGGTTTGGTTTGTTGAAGTTTTTCTTTCTGTCTTCCATTATAAAGCACATGCACTTGTTGAGTTATTCTCTACATGCCAAGTATGTTCCCTAAGTGATGCAGACAACAAAAAAAATCATGATTGATGTCCTTTTGTATAAAAGGGTATTTCTGTAATTTTCAGATTTGCTGGAAAATCTGGAAAAAATGTCTAGGCCTAGGTTATTTTCTATTTAGTATTTTATTAGTTCTAAAGTAATAAGCTTTATTAGTTTTTTCCTCTTCTACATAGATTTCTTATATAGGAAAATAAGTTCTTGTTGGACCAGGAGTAGGCATCTCTATATAAGGTTTGTGTAGTCTAAAATAAGCCTTTTAATATTTCAATGACAGTTGATGAATAAAATTCCAGAAATTTGCTTTTCATTGTGTGACTGAACCTCCCCTTAGGTGTGACTCCTAAGAACCTAGGTGTGAAGCTTAGGTTTTTCTATCCTCTAGGTGTTACTCCTATAATCAATCTACATCCTTCTTATATTCCAGCATAAATTCACAACGTTACAGCCCTAAACAACCTCTAAAAAGTCAGATTCAGAACAGCCTCCTAGGCTGCCCTAAAGTAGTTGGTATCAGAGCTTCAAGATCCTAGGATGCGTTCTACTTAAATTATGGTGACTGTCTGTCAACGAATTGAATTCCAAGTTTGAGAGCATTATGCAAGCAGTTGGGCAAGAGTTAAGTCTACAAATGATAGGATGGATGCAATGGAAACATCTAACAATGCTAGGTTTGGTAGGGTGCAAGTAGTATTAGATAGTTTGACAAAGGCTGTTCTAAGCAAGTATCCTGTTGAAACAACCCCTAAACTTAGCACGGAACTTGGAAATCGAGGTTTGCAAGGGTTGGCTAATGATCAAGCAACAGATCCCAATTGGCATGCTGAATCATGGAAGAAGGTACTGAAAATCTTAATCAGCAACTTGAGAAGCAACATCAGCAAGCTGAAACTACAAAATGGCATGCAAAAGAGATAGAGCAACCTGCTTTTGTTGATAAGACAAAATTGGAATTATTTTCCAAAGGGTAGATTCTACAAGAAACAAATGCATTTCAGACTGACAATGACTTGGAGAGTGAACGAGAAAAGGCATTCTCTAATCAGTTTATTACAAAGCTTAAAGAAATATGTGTTACACTTGATGTAGCCAAACAAAAGAAAAATGTTGATGAGCAGAATGTTAATGAAAGCAAGGATAGCAAGGACAAAGTGCAACTGGCAATGCAAATGGATTCATTGTTCATGATTTTGATTTTGAAATTTATAGCACAAAATTCATATTATCATTTCTGTCTCCTACAGAGTGGTTCATATTTAATGGAGTTTCCTTGAGGCAAGGATGTCACTGCACATTATGTGGGTTTTGCTACATCGACACTTAAAAACTCAAGGTTGAGTTTTTGCCAAGCAAGGGCGCAGACTGCAAAAGAAGCAAGATATATCTTTTTGTATAGAAGGGTATTTCTGTAATTTTCAGATTTTCTGGAAAGTCTTGGAAAATTTTCTAGGTCTAGGCTATTTTCTGTTTAGTATTATATTAGTTCTAAAGCAATTAGCTTTGTTAGTTTTTTCTTATTCTAAATAGATTTCTTATATAGGAAAATAAGTCCTTGTTGGACTAGGAGTATAAAGGTTATCTAGTATTTTAATATTTTACTCACAGTTGATGAATAAAATTCCAGGAATTTGCTTTTGATTGTGTGACTCAATCTCCCTTTGTGTTTCTATCCTCTAGGTGTTAATCCTAGAATCTATCCACTTCCTTCCTCATATTCGAGCTTAAATTCACAACTTAACAGCCCCAAACAACCTCTAAAAAGTCAGATTCAGAATAGCACAGTAGGCTGTCCTGAATCACAAAGCTTTTGGCTAGCTGTTTTCACTTGAATTCTTTTTTACTCAATCTATTTAGGTATGGTATGGTCAGATAACTTTATTGGTCCATGTAGAACAATGTAATAGCAAAGATAGAAAAAGCACAATTCCCTATAGGAAATGGAAAGATCGAGCAAGAAGAAACAATACCCTATAGGTGAGGGCAGGTCCCTATAGGAGAGGGCTAAAGAGTTTGAAGGAAAAGCTGTAGGAGAGGGTTCAAATAAATAGTAGAAACGATACTCAGATTATGAATCATCCTTATGAAATATTACCTTTTAACAAAAAAATAAATAAATTCTAGAAAGCTATCAAATAATAATAAAATTTTAAATGTACTAAACTAGCAATGAATGAGTGAACTTTCTTGTTCTTATACTGCATCATTGTTCTAGCATTTACAGTAGGTTTCATTATGATATTTATTGTTCAAGTGGATCTGCAGGTTACTCTTCTCTATCAAGGTTCTGAAGATACAACTGAAAATACATCAGCAGCGACAATAGGCATCATTAAGGTTTTGACTCGGGCTTGCATTTTTTGACTTATAATTTAGCTTGGACTGACCCTCATTTTTCTCACATCTTATTAATGCAATCTCTGCAGTCATTGATTGGTCATTTCGATTTGGACCCAAACCGTGTTTTTGACATTGTAAGTTGTTCCTATTTGTTACTTTCATACAGTTCACGTTGTTGTACTGATGCAGAAATTGATAATCAGAGGTTAATTTTTGGATTGCAATTATTTCATGATTTTCAGGTTTTAGAGTGTTTTGAACTTCAGCCTGATAGCAATGTCTTTTTGGAATTGATACCCATCTTTCCTAAGGTATGAATCATTGTTGTTAAGGTTGGCATAAATGTTCAAACTTTAAATTATGATTAAGTAACACACAAGTTCAGGTTTCTCATACCATTGAATTTTTTTTTCTTCAGTCACATGCATCGCAAATTCTTGGTTTCAAGTTTCAATATTATCAGCGAATTGAATTAAATAGCCATGTCCCATTTGGGCTGTATAAGCTTACAGCTTTGCTGGTGAAGGAAGAGTTCATTGATCTTGATAGCATGTAAGTGGCTTGCCCAAGCTTTTATTCTATAGCACAGTGGTTCCTTAAAGTTCTGTGATCATTGATTACTTTAATTCTTAATAGCTTGTAATGTTTCAAGAACTGTTAGTTGTCAGAAGTTCTTTAGCTGATCATCTAAATTCCATCAACATACTTATTTTGCTAGTTGCCAAAAAGAGAAACTTAACCTGTTATTTTTATGTGAATTGATTAAATGGAAATAATGTATCCATTTAATGATTAGAATTCATTGGGTGTAAGATTGGAATTAATTTGCAGATAGCATTGATGCTATTTTAATCATTTTTAATTTTATTTCAAGTGCTTTCATGGTTACCAGCTGATTGTAATTTCATTATTCCTTATGCCTAGCTGTGTTTTTTTGTGTGTGGCATAGGATAGTGTTCCTTCTAGTCTAATGAGTGGATAATCAACAAGAAAATGAGTGCGCTTTATCTTGAAGGGTATTTTATTTTCAATTACGAGGATGATTTATTTCTTGCTGAGCATAACACATCTTTTTTATCTATAGGATACTAGACTAGGGTCTCTATAGTCTTGCAATACACCAAAAAGTAAGGATTGCAATGGGTACCCATGGTTTTGGATGGTAGGATAACCATAACCTATCCATTTCCCATTAGTTAAGGAACTTGGATAACAATATCCAAACCATTGGATTTCAAATATCCATTTGGTTAACCGTTATCCATACACTTATTTTTTCAGAAAGACTTAGTTGAGTGCTTGATTTTTAATTTTTTAAATCAATAATTTTAATAAATTTGGTCAAAAATATTATTAACATATAATCATATTATTAACAACAACTAAATAAGTTAAAAAACAGAAAGCAGAGAGCTAGAGATTGTTTTAGATTTAGAGCTTGTGAGCAGAGTTAGTGAGTATTTACAAGTAATGAAAAAAAATGTATTACAACACATGCATGCACGCATGAACGTGGGAGCTTGTGTGTGTGTTTGTCTGTGTTTTAGATCGGATATGGTTCTCATAACTGCAAATATTTTCCAGATATAATTGTATTTGTACTTAATGTGTGTGTGTGTTTGTGTGTGTGTGTGTGTGTGTGTCTGCGTTTCAGATTTTATCCAAATCCAAACCAAAACCATTTTTTACCTAAAAAACCTATCCATTTGGATCGGATTGGATGGATGCCCATTGAAGTGCCATCCTTATCAACAAGGCATTTTAATCCGCATTGCTTAGCCAACCTTTCATTAGATATTGCTTGTCGATCACTCAAGGATCCCTACTCCTAAGAAAAGATTCATAAAGTGAATGGACATGTGTTCACTTGGGATTCCTTCATTCGTTAGATTTTCTAGGCTGTTCCTAGGAGGCAGTTGTGAGTCATGTGATGGTCGATTGAGGTTGGTTACGGTATTGTGCCAGACAAAATAAGAGCCAAAATGTTCAAGTAGTAACTAATCAGGCTTATCCTAATTGATAAATCAACCTGAACAGGATCACATTCATTTACCTATATTAAGACATGTACTTAATAATTTGTTCCTATTATGATGAAAAAAACCCTTCACTGATCAAATAGCTGATTTCAGCTGCTAACTTTGGCAATGTGCATCAGATTTTTGCTGTGAGAAAATATTGTTTTGTTTGTGATATGTTACCTGTTTCTTCTTTATACAGCATTCTGAAGTTTATGCTGCGCTATGCCTTAGTTCATCCCATTATTTTGTGC
>Ga0325414_1003618_pt1 | contig 16122 bp, 6 predicted proteins | sample PopdelMetagenome_8_FD_206183 | JGI IMG/M metagenome (GOLD analysis project Ga0325414, IMG submission 206183) | Populus deltoides microbial communities from Bellville, Georgia, United States - Leaf-PdKOR-R3 | ecosystem: Host-associated > Plants > Phyllosphere > Phylloplane/Leaf | place: USA...
GCATCCGAAGGGATGACCGGGACAAATGATTGATTAGCTTCGGCTAATGGCATCCGAATGGATGACCGGGACAAACGATTGATGAATGATTAGCTTTGACTGATGGCATCCAAAGGGATGACCGGGACAAACGATTGATGAATGATTAGCTTCGGCTGATGGCATCCGAATGGATGACCAGGACAAATGAATGATTAGCTTCTGCGACAAACGATTGATTAGCTTCGGCTAATGGCATCTGAAGGGATGACCAGCACAAACGATTAATTAGCTTTGATTAATGGTATTCGAATGGATGACTGGGACAAATGAATGATTAGCTTTGGTTAATGGCATCTGAAGGGATGACCGGGACAAACGATTGATTAGCTTCGGCTAATAGCATCCGAATGGATGACCGGAATAAATAAATGATTAGTTTCGGCTAATGGCATCTAAAGGGATGACCAGGACAAACAGTTGATTAGTTTTGGTTGATGGAATTCGAAGGGGATGGGCGGGGTGAGTGAATAGTTAACCTCGACAAATGATATCTTAAAAGAATGGCCGGATTTAAGATTATAGTTGATTGCAAGAATTGGTGTATATATATATATATACTGCAAGTTATGTATACCAAGAACATGAAGGAACTACAAATGTCACGTTTCAAACATGAGATAATGTTAATGCTTCGTTAAACTGCCAGACCATTTTCTTATTGTTGTTGTTATTATTATTATTAAGTAATTGCATTCTTGTAAATGTTTTGTACTGCAGTAGGGACGTCATACCAACAAGGTGCCTAGGAAACCCGATACATGGGAACCTACTTTTGCAAGGAATCATGTAGTTGCATTCTAAATCATGATGTATTTTATATGAATCAATGTACTGAATGTATATCTATTATTAGATCCTTTTAGATTAAATTCGTGATGACTATTTGTAGGATAGAATACAAACTCATGACTATGCATGTATATTTTAAATGCGAATTTCTAATCATGCAAGCATAATATTATAAGTTTATGTAAGATTCACTTTTAAATGAAATGTTGATTGTTGTTGATGTATGGATTATATATTGATGATGTGAAGGGAACATGTTCGCCGATTACCGACACGATGTGTGTCAAATACAAAAAAAAAATTACTGTTGTTTTGGGCTTGTAAAAGCCGTGCTGTTACATATATCACAAGTCTTTCCTGAACTACGATCCACCTGAAATTTTATTTCAATATAAAAAAGTGCCTCTAGAATTTTCTGGTAAACTCGATTCAACAGTTTGATTTGAAGTTATGCTCAATAGCAAAAAACTAGATGATAAAAAATTTTATGTCAAAATCCAAATCTAATCTTATGTCAAAATTCAAATCTAATCTTTTTTGACATAAAAAAACTTTTGAAGTGTAAAAAATAAGAGAAAAAAAAAAGATAGCAAAAGAGCAGCAAAAGGCTAAGCTCATCCAGGGTTGGAGGTGGGGTCCAAGCACCTAAAAACATTAATATTATATCCCCATAAAAAGAATAATTTTAAATTTTCAAGCTAAAACTATTAAAATTTTAAGTTTTGCCCCTTCCAAAGATTTTTCTAATCTTACCCCTAAAAACTTTTCATGGCTCCGCTTGTGGGTTGAGCGCTTGGCCCACCAGTAGTAGCCGCGACACAAAATTAAGTTACTTATTGTTCATATAAATAGAAACACCTTACAAGGAAACTTGTTTCTTTTAGTTTCGTAGGTTAATATACTATAGGTTGTTACTCCCTTAATCAAATTTCCCTCGTAGCTGTAAAAAAGTTTTTATCCCTTAAGATCATTATTATTAACCCAACAGCGCACAATTAATTCCTTCCAATATACTGTTCCATACGATTGGGTCACAATAGTTAATAAACATCACAAACTTTTTATTGATCTTTCGATTCGATACACACACACACCAGTGAGGAGAAAACGAGAGGTAGCAAGAATGCAGGCTGTACTAGTATTCAAAAGCCATAATAAGACACTATAATGGCCGATGGGAGAAATTTAAAGAGGTTCGTTATCATCCTCATCTTCAAAACAGCAACACCACGGCTAGGAAAGTTACAACTTCTTAGACATCCCTGGTTACAGACAAGTACCTCATGTCTTTCTCTTCAGTAAGCAACGTAAACAATATTCTTGGAAACATGAGAATGATGAGATGGATAATCATTAATTATGAGAATGACTATTAATGGTGAAGGTTCACTAGCCATTGAATCAGTTGTTATGTTGTTATTCTTTGTATTTAAACTCCCTTCAAATTAACATAAGTTCAATTATATTTCCTGTAGAGTGTAAACTGCTATCATAAAATCACACCATGTGAACTAAATTTTCAACTTCAACATATACAAAATGTTGCCTAACAGAGATGGGCTACTTTCAGTATTATCATATAATCAAGAAAGTGGTGCATAAATTACGTCTCTTGTTAAACAAAGTGTCTGCAGATGTTTCTTTATTCTTCAAGCAAATAACAATGAAACAAACGGTTGAAATTTAAATTTCTTAAGAAAAGAATAGAAAAGATGATCTCAAGAGCGTCCTTTTTAAAGAAGCAAATGATATTCATCCTAATTTAATTTCCTTATCCAAAGCCAAATATACTAGTATTATAGCAATTAGGGTATGCATATCAATGGCAATTATTAAAGAGGGATTAAAGGGACCTGTGAATTTATGATTGCAGCTCAAAGTATCCTCTGTGATGGCCTCATTTTCCTGTGTCTCGACAGATCATGGACACAAAATAGCCATAATAAACCTACTACATGGTAAAAACCAATTGCCTGACTAGTCCCTTACCAGCCATATCAAAGAAATTTCCACAAACATAAAGCTTTATGCGGGGACTCAACACTACTGCAATGCCAATCCAAGAGAGAACGGAGAAGAAAACTATGAGCCACCACATGAACAGGGAGGTGAACGTCAATAGGCAATCTTATCGCCCAAGTTGAAAGTGTAGTGTGTTCTCAGAATACATTTTATCCCAAAAACATATAAAAAGGTATCAATTTAATTTTTTTTTTCAAACCAAAAAAAAACATTTTATAGAGCACTTCAAAGTCATAAGAACCACAATACCAAACAATCTATAAAAGTTCCAGCACACACGTTAAAAAAAAACAAGAACAAAGAAAGAGATGCTAAATAATGTACTTTATACTGGGCTTCCACTAGACGATAAATATTCAAATATATGGAGAACGATGCTTTAAAAAAAAATATGCAAATGCCAATTAACATTTATTTCAGAAAAAAGTTTATGCCTTGTACTGGAAAGCTAAGTACGTAGTTGCAGAGTTTGACTCCAAGCCACCAGAGAAAGCGCCAGGAAAGTAAATTGATTGATACTCTCATCTCCAGTAGAGCTAAAGTACAAGAAATACTCGCTCCATAACAAAACATCCTAGTTTTCATCTCTTTTCTCAATAACCTCTTCAACTGAAGCGTGTACTTCCTGGTCTTCTACATCAAGCATGGGTTCTTGAGCCACTTTAGCATCACCTGTGCTGTCTTGAAGCTGCAAAAGTTCATTAATCATCAACCACGGGCTTATATTTATTTCTAAAAGCATCTTCCAAGTTAGCCAACAAATCATATGCACAAGTCACATGAAGAAAATTTTCAAGAAACCTTTACCCCTAAATTCCGTAGGCTGGCTGTAACATCTTCTTGTTGCTGCTGCAGTGTGTTCTTCAGTTCTTGAAATTCCTGATTTTGATTCAGACAGAAGTTAAGAAAAAATAATAACCAGAGAAAACAGCATCAGTAATGCTTAGGCAGCAGTTACCTTACGAAGTTGATCGACCTCAACATTCAATGACTTCTTCAATTCTGATAACTCCTGAATGAAGCAAGAAAGATTTGCATTTGAGTCTTGAATTCAACTGAATTGCATCTCATACCAACTAATTAGATAAACTACTAAGGGTGTGCTCATAAGCGAGCCACTATTGGACAGAGATATAGAATTCATTTTCACGTGAATTAATGTACAGCATGACATACATGTAATCAGTAAAATGCTTCAACTAAAATATTCATCTAGTCAAATTTGTAAAACCACGTGAAGGTAGGTAGGGAGTTGCTAAAGCAAAAATGGAAAAATTGTGTGTTTTCAATTATAAAATTTAGTATAAAATTTCAGACTAACAATTACCACAAATTATGATATGTTTTCCGGTTCACTCCTAGAAACGTTGTGGGGCATATTTTAAAAACTGACATTCCTTGCACTTTATTACTTTTCCTGTATGCTTGGAACACTCAGGTCAGATGTAAGGGTTGGAGTTGAAATACATGCACTACTAAAAGACATTTCTTTAATCTACAAATTCCATTCTAGAGAAAAAAAAAAGAAAGAACAAGAGACTCGAACAACGATTGAATGCTAAAACACGGCATGGACTAATGATCTGTTAACACAGTGCTAAATTGAGCAAACTGCATGTTGTCCTTAAAAAATTGCAGGGTAACATTGCTTGCTGCAAGCCGCCTTGGCACTTATTCTGTTGCCACATCAACATTTCCCAGATGATTCACACAAAATCTTCCAAGCACATTCTCTATCTCCAAGATTTTATTGTTTTAGTTCCACCAAAATCTAAGCAATTTTTTTTCTATCTAATTCGGCAAGAAAGGGAGGGAAAAAATGACAAACACGCCTTTGGGCATTGCGGTTTGGATGTGCTTTTCATCTGAAAATGCATCAAATAGGTGTCTTTTTTGGTATTTTTAGATGGATTCGACATCCTTAAATCAAAACCATCTAACCAAAACCACGTAGAAAAAGCAGTTTCACCCGCATTATCAAACACATGTAAAAGTGTGTATCTCTGCCGTTCTATTACTTGGGAAAAAATTGCAGAGTGAATAAATAAAAATGACTTACATCACGATGGATTTTGACTTGAGTGTCCAGCTTCGATCTCCAACTTTGCAAATCCTGTTACAAAAATAAAATAAAAAACTGGAGAAAAGAAAATACAAGAAAATATGTAAAAAAGAAAGAAGAAAATTAACCTGCTTTAAGCCTTGGATTCTGTTAAGAAGATCACTCCTGGATTCATTTAATTCCTAATAATAAAAAAATGTGGGCATTTACAACAGTGTAGGCAGAAAAATGTTAGAATGAAATATAGACAAGAGGAAACATACAGCGATCTTTGAACCAATCGGAACTGTGTTTTCTTTCTTCTGCAAAAAAAAATAAAATTATTAGGCTTCGCAAACAAAAAAACACAAACACGACATCAAATCGGAGACAGAGAGAGAGGAGAGAGAAGTTGTGTGGTGTGTACAGGAGCGATAGGAAGTGTAGCAGTGGAAGAATCGGAGTTGGCCATTGATTGGATTTGTTGAAGTATCGAAGAATCGGAATTTTTGTGTGTTTTAAAAACAAGTTTGTGGGAGATTTATTATTTTTTACAATGTTTTTCGTTTGTTTTGTTTAGTTTGAGGTTTTTAATAAAATGAAGAGGGAGCGCGGCGGAGTGGAGTGGAGTGTAGCGCAGTGGAAATGATTGTGTGTGTTGTCGGTTGGGGTTTCTGACAACGCGTGAAAAAAACAAATTTTGATTCTTTTTGTATGTGTTTGGGCGGGCAAAACAATTGAAAATCAACTCAAGTACGGAGCAAAGTTATTAAACCGGTACAGCTTATGAAATGGCTCAAAAGTCAAGGTAAAGGTTGGGCATGTTGATACAAGTTTAATAATTATAGTAAGGAGTGGACTTTTTTTACTGTGATTAACTAAAGAAAGGATTAAAGTTTTTATTGGTCTGTAGTTTTATGGAATAATATAATTATATTTTGAGATTTTATTTAATAATTTAAATTTTTAAGTTGAGATGATTCTTTGATATAATATTAGAGTTTTGATAATCAAATGATCATGAGTTCAAATATCATTATTTACTTTCTCTCTTCTAATTAACAGTACAATATGGTGTGAGTGAGTTTATACAAATTTCAAGTTAAAAATATTTTTTTAAGATATATTAAAAAATAATATAAATCATATATTAAAAATTTTACATAATAACTTAAACTTTTGAAATGGTTCTTTGACAATATAATCATGTTATATTATTGGGACCAAAAAATTTTAAAACATAAAATTTTTCTAGATCATAAAGAATTCTTTGAGATTGTTATTAAACCCAAAAATATAATTGTTTTGGGAATGTTTTTCTATCAAGATAAATTTTCTTAGTAATGTGTCTCTTGTTTATCTTATACAATGTAAGGTTTTTAATTGGAATAATTGTTTATGTTAAAATAATATTTTATTATTGTTAAAGTAAATTAACAAAAAATATCAAAATAGTATGTCCATATATTGTGTGATTGAAAGCTAAAAAAACTATAATGTAATTAGATCATGTTCAAAATCTATTTAAAAATTTTAAAAATAAAAGAAAAAACTATTTGAACTGAATTTTTATGAACAAATTATTGTTAGTATTATTATTTTCATATCAGATACATAATAATTGAAAAAAATAAAGTTTTATAATGAAATTTAAAAAACATGTTAAAGTTGTGTTTGGAAATGTAGTTGTAATTGTTTTTCACTCAAAAATATATCAAAATAATTTTTTTATTTTTTAAAAAATTATTTTTGATATCAGCGTATTAAAATAATCTAAAAACATTAAAAAATATTAATTTTAAATAAAAAAAATTAAAATTTTTTTAGAATATGAATTGAACCAGACAATATAGTAAATTACTTGGAATGCTAAAAAAACCTAAGAAAAAACAAAAACATTAAAAAAAAAAAATCAAGCATAATACCATGTCAGACTCGCAGGGGCAGGCCCTGCTTTATTTTTCCATTGTTTAAAAAAAATAAAAATGCACAAGCCATAAGTTGTTGAATGAAAATATTACACTTCCTCAGGCTCAAACCCACGACCTCTCGTCTTAGTTTTACACGTTAACTAACTAAGTTACACCACAAAGTTGTTATTATATGAATTAAATAAATATATTATGGTGCTTCACTATTGATAAAAACACTAAAATACCATAAGAAACCCTAATTATTTTAGTACATCAATATAATGTTCTAATCATAGATTAAAGAAAATATGAGTTCTACTGGGTTATTCATTAAATTTATTAAGTCACTGCTAAATATAAAGTAAGTTAAGCTATTAAAACTAAAATAAATAAAGTAACATAATTATGTATTGTTATTGATAATTTTGGTTCAGTGTCTGAATAAACGGATAATCTTTACAAACTTAAATAGACTACAATAAATAATGTTTCTAAATTTTAGATTAAAAAAAAACTGTTCGAACAAATAATTGTCCAATCACGCTCCATTATTTATTTTATGTTGATCACTTCGCCATTTGATCACAAAACTGGCCTTCACCGTGAATGCATTTTGCTTCATTTGCCTGATCACATTCTCGCGTTTCATCCTTCTTCGCGGCGAGATCATTCCTTCAACAAGGAAAAAGTCACTCTTCCGGGATTACCCTTGGAAACTAGGATGAGTTTCATGGTCTCGACAGATATTCGTATTACTGTCAAAGTAATAGTAAAGAACGAGTAACTAGTATGATTAGTGGGTTTTTTCTTTTTTTGGCGACCCTAGTAAAAAAGGTCACCGACCTGTGGTGATTATTGTTTCAAAATCCAGAATGGCCTACTAGATCAATCCAGCACTTGACTGCATAGTTTTGAAACTCGACCCGGTTATTAATTCGGTCAAGTGATCGGGTCATGGATCAGATGGGTTGACCTAGATCAACAAAAAAAAAGGGCTGAAGTTGCTGAATATCAAAACAAATAGAGTAAAACCTCACCAATTAGCCAACCATTTAAACAAAGGTCCAAGAACCTGCAGATATGCTCAAAGAAGATTACAGAAAATTAATGAGTTGCTCATACCTCTCCATTCACAAAAAACAACTCAGTTCCAACAATTGCCCTTTTCTCTACAAAGCACGCACAATCCACAGGACCAAAAGGCAAGAACAAAACTAAGATGAGTTACTGGACGCCAAAGTACCTTAATAGTGACAATTTTCGTCCACAAATGAAGCTATCATAGAAGAGTCGAGCATATATGACTGAAGTTGTTGTTTTCCTAGTGCGCGGAGCCCTAAGTGTTAGTGGTTTATCATTGGGTCAATAATATTAATCCCTCTTTTTGTGCTCCTAGGGCGGGAAGAAGAAAAGAAAACGCGAAGCAATTTGCACTTGTCTCAATCAAGATGAGCTGCAAGACTTCTTTCATTTCCTAATCGTTCGATCCTTAGCATCTCGAGTGCCAATGAATGCCTTTGCTTTCGCTTGATTCAAATCATCTCTGCCGAGCCTCTCTAGACTATGGAGCAAAGCGACTCGACATCAGGAAAGGGGTAGAAGGCTAGAGGCCACAAAAAACAGAGAGTGAAAGAAGGAGATTCAAACCTTTTTCACAGAGAAACAACAACGATCAATAGTCAGATGTCCCTCTCTGCTCCTCAGCTGGGTTTCAAAAAATTAATTAGGTTACTGATTTTGCTTCATTCTTCTTCACTCTTCAGTCTTCAACATTTTGGATTTTAGAAAGCCAAAAACGATGTCGTTTAATGACAGTCAAAATAAAATAAAAAATTGACCGGGTCTCACCCGGGTTTGACCGGGTGGACCAGATCCCGGGTCGACCAGGTCCCGAGTCGACCCATCGGGCCGGTCCGGGTTTTAAAACACTACTTGACTGCCTGATCTTAAACCAATCTTGCTTAAAGAAAAAATAAAAAATAAAAAAACACGGTGATATAGTTAACAACTTGGATTGATTTAGTGATTTGGTTAACATGGTTCTATTCCGGTCAAAATCTATCATTAATTTGTTGATTATTTTTCTTCAAAATGACTTCATTTCAATTTTTTTAAAAAATATTGGCATTGATCGTAGCCTTGTTCATGATTGATTCCGAGATTAAGTTTTAAAACTAGGCACAGGCAATATCGATTAGATTTATAATATATTTTTGAATGATATAAATATTAAAATTTATTTATTTATAAACAATAAAAAAAGATTTGATGCGAATCTCTTGAAGACATGGTCAAGCAACCCACACACAAAGACATCAATTCTTGGAAAGCAAGTAAATCAGGTTTAATAAAAGTGTGACACAAAGATAACTTGTACCTAGGCACCAACACTATTGGAAACGGAGACCCCTACCCAATGAATATTGATTCGCGAACGAGAAGTATAAAAATGACGCTACAAAGATAGTTGTTCTTCGATAAGTCATTTTCAGTTCTTTAGAGAACTATGGAAGGGAGATTATCTCACCAACACACACACACACACACAAAGTGCGACAAATAAGAAGTTTTATTAATCTGAATTGTCTAACTTACATGTTTGGTTAGGCCTTTATTTATACTAATTCTAGACTTAAATAAACCCTAAGGGACCTCCCTTAGGTGGACTTATATGAGGCCCAGTTATGATTGATCCAAATAAGTAATAATAACCCAAAGACTAAGAAGAAAATAATAAAAATAATAAAAATCTGAAAATTATTATCCTAAATATGCTAGAATCAAATTTATCATAATTAAAAAGTCCTAAATAGACTAGAAAATATGATCTGAAGGTAAAATTAATTTTGAAATCTTCTTTCCCTGTTGTAGCTAGGATGAATAAAGAATCCTTATAAAAAAAGGATTCTGAAATATTTATGAATCTTTGCCATACTTGAAAACTATATTGCAACTCATTAAAGATCTTTGTATGACTAGGAGATTTCCAAAACAAACTGTTATATCCTTTTAGAAAAAGAATCCTAGCCAAATAGGAAGTTCGCAGGTAAAAAAAAAGTAAATAATAAAATTCATCCAGCCTCTGTTGACCAGTATTATGGTGCCTTCATGAACTCTAATTGACCTGATATTTTAACCCACGGTAAGACAATATGTTAGGTGATTCCACGTAAACTTTCAGCCTAATCCAATGGTTGGATTGAGAATTATGATTGTTACCGTCAAACTGGATAGTTGCACATTTTACATTAAAATTCGAATTTGACCTTGCCTGGATCGTATCAAACACTATTGGAAACGAAAACCCTCACCCAATAAATATTGATTCGCGAATGAGAAGTATAAGGATGACATCACGAAGTCAATTGTTTTTCAATAAGTTGTTTTTTGCTTCTTCAGAGAACCAAGAAATGGAGATTATCCCACCAACACACAACAAATGCGGCAAAAGAAGTTTATTAATCTGAAAGTTGCCTAAACCTTACATTTATGTCTTTATTTATACTGACTCTAGATTGAAACAAACCCTAATAAACCCTTTATATGGACTTATATGAGGCCCACTTATAATTAAACCTAAACAATATAAATAAAACTCTAAACTAAAAGGAAAATAATAATAACAATAATATATCCAAATTTAATATCCTAAATATGATAGGATTAGATTTGCTACCCTATAGAAGTCCCATATAAGTTAGGAGAAATCTAATTTGAAAACTTTGTGTTGTCGCCCCTTTTAGGTCCTTGATTAACTTGGATTTCCTTATTTAACTTAGACAAATAAGAAAACGAATTTTCTCATTTGTTGTTGATTTAATTACTTTCCTTCCTTAACTAAGAAAAGCATTAAATAATCGTTCCCTCTTTAGGAATCGAATCTGCCGAAACTTCCTTGATTTTTAGGAGAATAAATTGTTGACTTTCTATTCTTGTATCATTAAGAAAAACAAGCCTAAGAACTTTGGTATGGGGTCGGACACACCAGCCCCTTGTTCCACATGAATTGGGCTCTTCTTGGATCTGAATTAGATGGATTAAAGGTTGTCCTTCATGCACCTTCGATGTCCCAAGCTTCTCTGGGTCTATCTTGCTCCATATGTTTTGTACAAGCCCATTCAATTTTATTTAAGCTTCTTTGTCCTAACTCTTCTAATTGGCTTAATTGGCATCTCAATGGGTCGTTGGCATGATTATGATTGGTGTTGGGTTGATCCTCATCATCCCCTCTCTCTTCAAAATGATTCGACCTAGAATCATCACCTACATCAAACAAAATAAGATTAGAAACATTAAAGGTAGCACTAACACCATACTCACATGGAAAATCAACTTTATAAGCATTGTCATTGATCCTCTTAAATATCTAAAATGACCCATCTCCTCGTGGTTATAGCTTTGATTTCCTATAGGTCGGAAATCTCTCCTTGCGCATATGCACTAAAACTCAAATCTATAGGAGTTAAAGGGTTAAATCCATACACAATTTCAAATGGTGAAAATTCAGTAGTAGAATACACACTATGATTACATGCAAACTCTATAAATGACAAACAATCTTCCTAATTCTTTAAGTTCTTTTGAATGACAGCACGCAGAAGTTGTGTTAAGGTCCTATTAACTATTTCGGTTTGCATATTTGTTTGAGGGTGACAAATAGTTGAAAATAACAGTTTAATACCCAATTTGCCCCATAACACCTTCCAAAAATAGCTAAGGAACTTAACATTTTTTATAAGAAACAATGCTCTTAGGGACCTCGTGAAGCAGTACTATCTCCCCAAAAAACAAATCAGCAATGTTAGTTGCTTCATCGATTTTATGACATAGAATAAAGTGTGTCATCTTTGAAAACTTATCAACAACTACAAAAATTGAATCCCTACCTCGTTTTGACCTAAGTAAACCTAAGATGAAGTCCATCGAAATGTCTACTCATGGTTCCTTAGGTAAGGGCAAAGGATATACAAGCCACGTAGTTGAGTCCTAGACTTTGTTTTTCCCACAAGTTATGTATTTATCACATATGTGTTGCACATCTGTTTTTTTAGGTCAACAAAAATGCTCATACAAACAACTATCTTTAAAATGCCCCATCAACCTGCCCCATGTGTTTCACTTATCAGCAATTCACGCATAGAACTTAATAGAACACACAAACAACTATCTTTAAACAAATATCCATTAAGTCTATAGAACTTTCCAAAAGCCGAAGTTTCACAAGCATTGTAAACAGTAGCAAAATCATTATCATCCTTGTACTATTATTTTATGTGTTCAAATCCTAGAAATTTAGTATCCAAAGTAGATAAAGGAATATACATGCGTGAAAGTGCATCAGCCACAATGTTTTCTTTTCCTTGCTTATACTTGATCACATATGAAAAGGTTTCAATAAATTCAACTCATTTCACATGTCTCCTACTCAACTTACCTTGCCCTTTCAAGTGCTTCAATGATTCATGATTTGAATGTATTACAAACTGATACGATCCAAGTAAGGTCAGATTTGGATTTTGTTGTAAAATTTCCTATTGTTCAGTTTTACGCTTTTGAGCATAACTCCAAATCCAACCGAAACTTGACCTGAAGATCTCATAGGTATTGGTCTATATTGGGGTAAAGTTTTAGGTGAATTCAAGTTCGGGAAGGACATACAAGTTAGAACAAGCTGTATGAATTTTGTTATTTACTTTCTTTTAACTTGTGGACTTCTTATTTAACAAGGATCCTTTTCCTACAAGGATGTGATAGCTTGTTTTGGGAATTTTCTAGTTCCACAAGGATCTTTAATGAGCTGCAATATAATCTCCAAGTGTGAAAATGATTCATTAATGTTCCAAAATCCTTTTCTTATAAGGATTCCATATTCATCTTAACTATACAAGGAAAGAAAGGCTAGTGGTATTTAATGCAAGATTAGTTATTTTTATTATATTCTTTCATATCTGTTCTTAATTAATATTTTTTTTTAGTTAGGATCCAAGACTTGTTTGGATCAGGTTATAGGCTTTTCAGTTTAGGGCTTTTGGGTCAGTTTTGACCTCATATAGGTCCACATAAGGGGTCCATTAGGGTTAATTTTTCAAGAACCATTTAAACTCATGTAACCAAAATTTCAGCAACCATTGATGAATATTACTTCTGATTTTTTCAGTTTTAACGTGTGAGAATGATTCTTGCATGCTTTAGTTCCTGAATGAATTGAATCTAACTTATCAAAAGTTAACTGGCTTCGTGGCATCATTCTACTCATTCTAATAGTGTTGGTACCCTAGGACAGGTTTCTATTGTATCACACTTCTATTAGACCTATTTTGGCTTTCTAGGATCAGATCTTAATCTTAATTGTAGGTTGCCTAATCACGTGATCACGAGGTTCACATCAGTTGATATTAGAGCTAGGCTCCGAAACATGGTCATATCCTTCTATTATTTTTAATCTTTTTAGTGCTCCTTTAAGTTTTTTAGTGTTTATGTCATTCATCTTATTGTTCCTTGTGTGTCATCTAAGCAAAAGAAAATTGTTATATTTCATCTTATTGCTATCTCTAATCATATTGGTGACATACAAAAAAGAGAGAGATTAGACAAAATTTGAAAGATGATTCAATTTTGTCGCAGAAATACAACTATTAGTGAAACATAACCAAACCACCTTAGAATCAATTCAAACTCTGTATCCTGTATAATGGGTGTGGGATTCCACCTATTAAATTTGGACTTATTTTGATATCATTTGCTTCTTTAAGTCGAGGTTAAATTTTGCCGCAGAAACATAATTCTTAGTGAACCATAGGTAAACCACCTCAGTATCTATTGAAACTCTATATTATGTCTACTATGTGTGAGATCACATCATATATTAAATTTGGGCTTATTTTGATATCGGTTGCTTGAGATTTTAATTTGAGGTTTAATTCTGCCGCAAACTGATCATACAAGGGGTTTGGGTACTTATACATAAGAGAACGACCTATAAATAAGGATTTGTTGTTTGTTTAGCATCAGAATACTAAATATTGAAATTGAGGTCATTTCAAGATCGTTTAGTCTTGGTTTCAATTTTGTTACATAAAAATTGCATAACAGGTCAGATTTGTGTAAGTTTCAGAACGTGTTCGTTACTATTTATTTTTGTACAAATCTTTTTGTGTCTATAATAATTGGGTTATTTAGGAGTCAAGTAATTGTTTTCGCTAGTATTCACTTCTATTTTATTTCGTGTCTTCGTTTCGTCCATAATTCATACGAATTTGCATTGCTACTCGCGAAATCGTAATCGTAGTTTTGTTTTGTTTTTTTTTTTCCAGTATATTTATTGATTCTTGAGTCTAAAAATTATAATTGGATTGTGCTGTGAAGGCTACTGACTTTGATTTGCTGATTTCAATTCCTAAAAACTAAAAGAAAACAAGTTGTGAGGTAAAAGGTGTAATGAGCATATTACAGTGAAAAACCTTGATTTTTGTGTGAAACACAAGAGGTTTGAGGATATTTTGTGCTACTAACCAAATTTTACAGATTCAAAGAATGTCTGAAAACAACGAATCAGTGACACAAAACACTAATGTTGCTTTCAACTTGCGAGCTATAGGCTAGCAACTTAAGCTCTTGTCTAGGACATACAAGGATCTGAAAGATAAGGTGCATTTAATAAAGCAACAGAATAGTAAGGCTGATCGCCAAGGAAATACAGTCTGTAGGGTCATACAGAATATCAGATCTGATTTTGAGGAGTTTGTTGATGAAAACACAGATACGGGTGGAGATGACTATTATTTTGCATCTGCTGGCCAAGGAATGAGGTCTGGACCCAATAGGGCGACGAGGAATGTGAATTTTCGTTGCTTAGGGAATTAAGAAGATGTGGACGAGGACTTGGACTTGGACTCAATTAAACTTAAAATTCCTAACTCTCATGGTAAAAACGATATGGAGATGTATTTGGAGTGGGATTAGGTTTTCGATTGTCGTAGCTATTCGAAGGTGAAGAAGCTGAAAGATGATATGAATTCGATGAAGCAACAGATTATTAGGACTGATCGGAGGAGATTCAATATGAGTAAGGAAGAGAAACATAGGTTACGAGTTTTAAATATTTATGATCATAATACTTATATGAGGTTAGATAAAGAGCGCGATACAAAACGATTTACAAAAGTTTATAAAGAAATAAATAAAGAACGTGAAGAATGGAGAGCTTCAATTCAGTGCCAAAAGAATGAAAAACAAAAAAGGACAGCAGTAGTTATCATTCAAAAATATACATGTAAGTGGATGGCAAGACGTGTGATGCGAACCTCGTGATCACGTGGTCACGCAACCCACAATCAAAATTGAGATCTGATCCTGGAAAGCCGAAATAGGTCTGATAGGAGTGTGACACAATGGAAACCTACCCCAAGGCACCAACACTATTGGATTGAGTAGAATGACGCCACAAAGCCAGTTAATCTTCGATAAGTCAGATTCAGTTCGTTCAAGAACTGAAGAATGCAAGAATCACTCTCACACGTTAAAACTAAAAAATTCAGAAGTAATTATCATCAAAGCTGCCGAAATTTTGGCTTACATGAGTTTAAATAGTTCTTGAAAAGTTAACCCTAATGGACCCCTTATGTGGACTTAAATGAGGTCCACTTAAAACTGACCCAAAACCCTAAACTGAAAAACCCATAACTTAATCCAAACAAGCCTTGGATCCTAACTGAAAATAAAGTATTAATTAAGCCCAAACAAGCCTTGGACTGTAGTTAACAAAATAAACAAAGCGCATAATATTAAATCCATGTTCTGTCATGAGAAGAAGAGAAGGAAGTAAGATATTATAGAACTGATTCAAGGCTTATTTATAGCCTTCCATGCAGCCCCTTAATCCTAGAAACAAAAGGAAAAGGTAGCCACCCATGTTGTTTCCAAGTTGTAGAAGGATTCTTTTGTTTCCTTTGTTGTCCTCACCTCATGACCCAAATAAGGTTATGTTGGACCCCTCTTGCATATGGATAAGATGTACTAGGCTCTCCTCTTGATACTTTAATGGACCTTTCAATTCTGACTTGGTTGAAACATTCAAAACCAATGCATTCAATACCTCTTTCAATGCCTTTGTCTTGGACCGAGTCATTAGACCATTTGGAACATGTAATGGGTCCTTGCTGGTGTTTCTGAGCTGGTCCACCTCAACGTGCTTATTTGAAATTACTATCAACCACTACATTCATACAATGTAATTGCAGGCAATAATTACGTGCAAGAAAAGAACTCCAAAGGCTTCACCAAGAGGCTAAGGAATTGTCCATTAAACCTGTTGGT
>Ga0325414_1003619_pt1 | contig 16122 bp, 7 predicted proteins | sample PopdelMetagenome_8_FD_206183 | JGI IMG/M metagenome (GOLD analysis project Ga0325414, IMG submission 206183) | Populus deltoides microbial communities from Bellville, Georgia, United States - Leaf-PdKOR-R3 | ecosystem: Host-associated > Plants > Phyllosphere > Phylloplane/Leaf | place: USA...
GAATGAGTGGGGAATTTTTATAATTATTTTATAATTGATAAGATATTCAAATTAACCTGATATATACACACGCTTCAAATATATATACTATTATTTTGTTTATATTGAATAATAAATAATAATTGGATATTATATCCATATAATACTCAAACCCAATGAATAAGTATGAATATCTAAATTTTTTACCTTCAATAAATAATGGATAAATCATGAATACAGAGAAACTGTACTTCAGTATCTATTATCATCTTTAAATTGAAACATACATCCAACATGGGACTTTCTTATAAATAAATAAATAAATCATTTCTTCTGAAAATCATTATCCAAAACCAAAAAAAAAATCTAATAAAGTAAGATGCATGGACCGTTTTGAGTTGTATTTCAAATGATGTTTCTCTAAATTTTAAAAAAGAATTCTTAAAATTATTTTTTTATATTTTTAAATTGTTTTAATGTGCTATGTCAAAAATAATTTTAAAAAAATAAAAAATATATATTATTTGAATATATTTTTAAATAAAAAATATTTTAAAAATCAACCGTTATCATATTTATTTGTTTTTTAAGATTTTCATCTCCATAGTTGAATACTCGAGCCTCATTTTGTTTGCATTTGTATTTTCAAAAAGAAACAGAAAAGGAATGGATTCTCCAAGTTGGCCAGGCCAAGGGCCAAGCTCAGGTTTTGGTCCTCCATGTGTTCATAATATACTATTTCTTGAAGCAGTTTTTACAGGCACGATACAGGTGGAAGGCATGCATGCCTTGTCCTTCATGCATATGAATTATGATATGAAGTAGCTAGCATGGTCACATGAATAATTAAATATAGTGTGTTTCCCAGATTTTTCTATGAGAGCTGATAGCACTCGACTCAAAGGAAAGACGTGTCTTTTCCCTAGATTTTGAGATGCATCAAGTAAACAAGAAGCCTGTTTCTTTTTTTTCTTCAGATGGCATTATTTCCACATGTCGAATGATGAAAATTAAATTAAATTAAATTGAATATATGTTGCCAGTCATGCAATGTGAGGCTTTGCAAAACTACACAGCAAATTTTTTAGCTGATAGCAGTGAAAGATGCTTACAATTTGGAACATATCCACCTTAATTAATCAAGTAGCTATGATTTCTGACCGAGTAATGAATTCGTTAAAAAACAGACACTGAGATACAGCATTACACAGGCAATTTACATTTAATGGGGTAAAATTATCTGCAGGAGAAATTCTTGGGAAATGGAAACTAATTGATACTTCAGTTCCTTTCTAAGGATCTGAGACTGGAAGCCTTTGATCACTACCATACTGTTAGATGAAATCAGCCTTGTAGTTTGAAGAAGACTTTAACCACAGGAACGGTTCAGATTTATGGGACAAGCTTGGTATTGCCCTAGTAGCTAGGCACCATCCTCTTGTGACATCAGAAACTCTCGAAACAAAATATTATTACAGCTAACTGGGACTTAAAATCCAATTCCTGTAATATCATCTCAGTCCATGCATGGCTAGCAGCTCAAAGTTTTAACATGTTCACCCCAGGTTTGATTGTGTTCTTACTCGTCCTGTCTTCTCAAGCTTTCCTTGGTCTTCTTTACGTCCATCACATTGCTTCTCCTCCATCACCAGGGTAAAGAGGACCGAGATTGCATTTATCAAACTCCGATCTCTGTCATTTTATCTAGAGCCGCCAAACTCAGGGCACAATCCTGTGCATTCATCTATGAACATGAACAGTGATCTTAATTCTTAAATAGATCAGCAACACATCAGACAATTATTGTCCTGTGAGTAAATTCCTCATTATGTGTATTTCGAGTGCCAATTAGAAACTTAGAATAGGTTTATTTTGGTCTCAATGATACTTAGACAATGAGCATCTCATTTCCCTTGAATGTAAAATTAAGTTATTTCTTTGATGTCAATATTAGTGTGGGCTATCCTGAAACAATCTAGAAGCAAAAAATGTGTAATCAAATGCATCACATTGCATAAAATCTTTAAAAAAAATGATCTGATCTCAATTGGAATTGGCATCAGATTATAATGTTCAATGACAGACAGTGGCATTGCTAGTAAAGATCAGCTACATCATTGTTTACTTGTATTAAAGAGAAAAAAAAAAAAGCACAGACTGAGCCTAAGCGGGGTTTTGTTGGCTATATTGTCGTATACCATATACATCAACAACGCCAGTAGGGAATGCTGGATCAACTGCAGCTCTTACAGCAACCTTTGCCACTGAAGTGACGTTTACAGGGGGTATAAAAAGAGGACCAATGAGTGGGAGTCGGGTCAGTGGTTTAGCATGTCGGAGGACCTGTAATCCATATACTAATTGTAAATATGAAGATAAAATTATCATCATCTTGAGCTTCAAAGAGTATGAAACCAAGTAATTGCATAATGGAGTGGATTTAAATACAATTAGAAGGTATATATGCAAAAGTTATTAACCAGCATGATGAATAGAGGTGTTTTATATCAAACATGGATCATGGCATCCCAAAGAAACAATTACCATCCAAGGAGAAATTTCTAATTGGTGAATACTTCTGGAATGCTAGATCCAAAGGACAGCACTATGGTGCATCTGTACTGCTTCAATTTCATTTGTTCACTCTCCACAGACAAGCTCACTTCCTATTCATTTTTATCTTTCCTTTTTGCTTAAACAACTTCTCATGAAAATTAAAATAAAGAAGACTAACCATGAATTACTTGCATATCAGTCCTTTTTTGAAGAATGTAAAATATATAAGACACAGAATCAGAAGAATGCGTCAAAGGGGAATTGATTTTGTGCATTACCATCTCCAGTGGAGCCCCGATGATACTTAAAGGTAAATGAACACTCCCAACCCTGCGAGTACCATGTATGAAACCTGGCCTAAGTATTGCACCTGTAATGAAACAAAAAATAAAAGGAAAGTGGTTATAGGAATTAAACTGCTCTCTCTAACTTCACCGTACAAACTGCCAGAATAGGAAAAAAATAAAAGAATATCCTCAAATGCTCATTTATATCAATTGCCGGTGTACGAAGCCAGCAAGAACTTACGATATATAGTAAAGATTCAGCTGTATAACTCATGGAAAGTTTGAATAACGAAGAAGATCAGTGTAACAGATCAGGACAAGTTCTTGCGATACAATTTTGATGTTAATAGAAGGACTTAAAAGCTGGGCATGACTTTGTCAAGAACAATAAATTTCAATTGAAACTTCAATTTAACACTTGTAATTCAAGGACTATATAAATAAAACTGAAACTGTGTTGGACTGATACCCTACTACGCAATGTGAGAATTATCCAAACGTCAAATTTCAATAGCAAGAGAATGGGAAACTTGACCTCCATGCTGGAATTTATCCAGTAGTTCGGTTTCTGTTGATCTCTGCATAAGTAGAAAGATTAGAAGCTAGTTATGATCTGAAAAAACTGATGCCATAAAGATACAAATCTTTGAGCATTACAAGTAATGTATAGAATTGAAAAGATTTCATGTGGATTGGTCCTGTAAGGAACTGGACAAGTATAGGAACTAAGAGTGCTGAAATATCATACATTTTGCTTGGCCTAAAAACAAGAAGCTTAATTATAGAGAAATAATATATGAACGAGTAGACAAATTGTACCTTTCCAGCAAAATATCCTTTTAGTAAATAATTCACCAGACCAAAGTCGGCAGCAGAGATATATACAAATCTTTTGACACCTGAAGACATCCATGAACAGTTACGAGTCCAGCAATATTTATCAATTCTCAACATGTAAACCTGGAAAAGCATGCAAAAGGTGAATAACAACACATTTTGGCAGCCATCAAATTAACCTGAAACATGTTTTCCACATGAACACAAGTTTCAGTAATCATGATTCATGACCACTAAATCCTTACTGTGTCCCATTAGATTACTAAGGAAAAATATTTGCAGGAATCATGCAAGTTATTGAAGAAAACAAGCAGGCAGCTCACTATTTCAATCAAACATGAAATGGAGGTTTCCACCTTAGAACTACATCCATCATTATAAACACCTTAACAAAATGTTAAAGTATAGAACATGAAGGAAAAGGTAATAGAATCTTGGTATGAGAGGATATCTAAATGAGAATAAGGATATCATTAACTTTTACAATCGCAGTTTTACTAGAGCACCAAAACGACAGATTTTAGCAAACCCTAACTCAACATGCATAATGATCTCTCTCTGCTAAGAAAAAAAAACAGATAAAATAATTTCTAATATATTTTTATAACAGAACCGAATGGTATAAGCTTCACTAAAGACTTCTCCCAACTGTTTTCACCGAATAACCATTACTTCTGTTTTGATTGTGGACTTTGGATTCCAGAGATGACATATACTCAGCTTTATCAAGGACCTCAGAGAATAATATTCAGAACAAACTTAAACAAAGCTTAAACAATTACAGTCACAAACCCTTTAATTTTTTTTCATGAATTTTTATGTAAAAGGAAAAGAAGAGTCTACTGGAGGGTTTCCCTGATCCAAAATTCCCTTAAAATGGTGAAAATCTCAGCGCTCCAAGCAGAAGTTATAAAGAGGGAGGGGGGTCAGATTTGTAAACGTATTCCTTCTCTTTTTAGTGTTGAACTTCTTTTGTCCCTGTACTTTCAATTCATCTTATCCAACTGCTTTTATCTTCACCAATCTTAAAATTATGGACTTTTGCTACATAGAACTAATAGATGTACAATTCTTTAAATATGCAATAGCTTAACAAGTTATCTTGATAATATACAAGATGCATGCATGTCCAAATATTCGATTATCCCAACTAAACAGCCTAATATTTTACACAATTATCAGGAAAATGATAAACATACTACAGAAAAATCCTATATCATGTATTAACAAAAACTAAACCGTGTGGTGTTTTTACTGCTGATAATGCATTGTTCACTCTCTCATAAATCATGCTACATTAGAATAATGTATTTTTTTCTAAACTTTTAATTAGTCCTAAACCTTTTTTTTTTTTGCACAGTTGAGCTTTTTTTGAGCCCAAATTAACAATCAATTACTCTTTTTTTTTTAAAGAGAGGATTGGATTGAAAGATAGAAAATCAAAGCAAAAAAAGTGGCTACAATAGGTGGCGGCTTTGAATTCCATACAAAAGCCCCCATCTTTTTCGGTTTATAGGTGATCGGTCCCTTTAGTTGTTAGAAATTCAATTTTGGTACCAAAGTTCATTTCTCTCATTTTTCATTTTTTTTTTTTTTTTGTGAGAAGAACAAGGGAGGACAGCCAGATTTCAGCGTAGAGAGAGAAAGTAGCCGTTGACGACGATTCTAACCACAAAAATGGTTTAAATCAATGTCAATGGGTTCTATTTCATGAGAAAAGTTTCACTTAGGTGTTTTTTTCTTTCTCATTTCCCGAGGAGATAGATTTGACCGTGGGAATGTTTTTAGATTCGGGTTAACTTCGGTTTTTTGAGGTTTTATTTGTTTTTTGAGGCCACAGATAGGCTTATCAAGATGTTCAAGGTGTTTTCTAAGTGTTTTGGGTCAAAAATGAATTGAAAATGAATTTTTAAGCCAAAAAACCTAGGCCCTGTTTTTCCAACGATTTCTGGTCGCCGGATTTTGCAAAAAGCAAAAGCACATCGTCTGTTGTCTTTAAAAAAAAATAAACATTTGATGTCCATCCCCTTAAGAAATTAAAAAAAAATGTTTTTTTTATTTTATTTTCCAGGTTTAACAAGTTAATCCGCCAGACTATTACTTGTTTGTTTTTTTTTTTAATGTTTTTTCTACCCTTCAATTTAAAAAAAAAATACAATTTCATCATTTATTATTGATGATCTATTTTTTTTATTTAACTCAAACCTAAAAGAATGCAATTTCACCATTTATTATCAATGATCTATCTTGGCTCCACGTGCCTATCATGGCTTTTTTACTTTTAAAGAAAATGTCTCCTACAACAATTATCAAGCGTTTTATTATCATATAATTAAATGAAAAATAATCTTTGGAATAAAAAATTTATTGACTTTGATGACGAGTGTCGCGAGTTTGCTTAGTTGACTCGTGTTCAATTAGGTTTTTTTTTTATTTAATGCTGTTTTTTTTACCTATTTTGTCCTTTATTATTGAGTTAATTCATGATTGATCTTTTCAATTTGTTTTTTTTTCAAAATTATCCCTGTGAATTTCACAGGTCAACCCTCGTTTACCTAAGTAGATCAAATGTTTTTCAATCTCAATATTCGATAAAAAGTATTGTTCAATTTATGGTTAAAATCTATTTCTTTTTTAGGAGATATGTCACCAATGCCTAGTCTTTTTTTTTGCGCTTAAAATTTTTTTTGCTTCATCTTATGTCGTAGCGTGGGCCAATGGACTAGTCTTGTCCTACTAAATGTGGCATGTGAGCCCAATACTATTGGTAGAATGCAGAGGCACTTATCAACCTAAGGCAATAACTCAAAGATTATTAAAGATGATAATTCCTGACAAAAAAAAACAATGGCAATCTCTCTACTTCCTAGTTCATCCTCTAGCCAGAGCGGCTTCTCTTGTCCTTGCTTTTTTATTCTTGCATAAATCACCAACTAATCTTTCAATCCTTATGACAGAAATTTTCTGAAAAATTAAATTAATGATAGGCATATATTGAATATTTAGGACATGATTAAATAGTTAAAAAAAGGAAATGTTCAAAGAAAAAGACCAAACCTTGTTTTGAGGCAGCTCTAATAGCATTTATATTTGCAGTTCCATTGATGTCATACATGTAAGAGTTTGAGCCAAAACCTCCAACACATGAGATCTACAAAAGTTGACTTAAAATCAAAACAACAACCAACATCTACCCAAGAATGTTATTTAAAAGTGGATTTTCATTGCAATACAAAGTTTTGAAACTCAACAAACTTAGAGAGGCATTTGTGTCTTAGCACAAAAATTTGTGTTTGTGTATATATGCCACAACATTTTTATATACAAATTAGCAGTCTCAAAGCAATATATCCACAAAAATTTACACCATCAAATGAAACAAATCATATCACTAAAGATGCAATCCTTGCGAGTTTTGCAGTAGAACAAGAACTAGAATAATGTTGAAGCATTTATCCAAGCATCAAAAGAATTCTCACAGCTCAAACTTACAATTGATGAAGAACTAGAGCATTTACTATGTCAAGTTGTAATCAGATTTAATGTTTTCTTCTGAAACTAATTGAGAAGATAATACCTCATTTTAAAAACAGACAGGATAACTACAAGGTCTCCACACTAGGTAAACCAACTGCTAAAGTAATCTTAGCAGAAATTAGAATGACAAGCACAAGTTAACAACTAAAAATCTCTCCTCTAAAAAACCCTATCATTAATGCACATGATAATCCAATACATATCACTGCATGGAACATAAAACTTCACGAATGTACTTGTATGTTACAAACTTCTAACTTGCCACTAACCAAAGTGTGATCATTCTGTCATTTTTTACTAACAAATATAGTCTATTCTATAACAACATGCTCTACTTTGTCAAAAGACTCAAAAGAACCAACACATGCCATAATGATTGACAAGACCATATCAGCGGTTGCAAATACAAAATTATATGATTAATATCAGTACTTGAACTCAACTTTTCTTCTCCTTTTCATCTTCTGATCATGCTATCTAATACTAAAGAGAACTGATTAAAAGATCTCATACCACAGAGGTCACTCCATTCAATGCATTCCCTAGTGAATCAGGTGAAAGCAGATCTCCTGTCGGCAAAGAATGAAAAGGAGAGTTACTCTTCACATTCCAATAAGGAGGGAAGGAACAACGAAAATACAACTCATGGGTAACCTTGATGCCAGACTATGTCGTTAGCCCAAGGATCATGTAGAGAAGATTTTCCCGACCTGATAAGTAAAAGTTGAATTAGCAATGGCAGTATTCTAAAACCTTCAGTTCTTTCTTGATCCCTATTAAGGAAGTAATACCTGCTCAAGCTGGATACATTCAAACCATGGGCTAGAGCTTCTATGCATATATGTGACCCAACAAATCCATTTCCACCTAAAACAAGTAGCTAAACCAATCGCTTTCTAGTGAGCAAGAAAATAATATCAACTACTTCTAAATAGAGAATAATCATCTGAGAGGTGTCTCTTTATAACAGAGCAAGAAACCTTTTCTCTTGGAGGTGTAAATTCCTCTCTCTCTGCTTCTTCAAGTTTTGATGATCCATCAACCTTCTCAGAGCCTGTGGACAAGAATCTTCCAATTCTAGCTGCAAACAGCGAACTGTCTCGGTAACAACTGAAATGATTTTCCATGAAGATATAATGGATTAAAAACCAGGAGCAGGTGTAATAAACGAAAGCTGTAATGCGAAAATATAAATTCAGTCTATTGAGGGAAAAATTCAGGATGAAATGATTTAAAATCTCTGGTTTGGATAAAAAAATATGCAAGAAAATATGTGAAAGAAGTGTGAATCAATCATAATAGATCATTTTAGTATGGCATTGGGTCCATTAAAATTCTTGTATAATTCGCTTCAGCCACATTATGGTACTTTTATCACCTTCAGATACATCCAACACTGACCATTAGATAAACTATCTCCTCAAACTTGACAGGCACATTAACAATTGCAACGAGCCCCAAAAGCATACCCCCTTTTCACCCAGCATCCTTCATATCTTTTACGAATATCCTCTCCAATGATCACTCATTAACATGCATAGCAGATTCACGAACAGTTATAATCACGACATTTTATCATCCCATCTCCTTTTTCACCATAATTCATCTTTGATCTATTTAATCATTAAAAAGCTAATTAATAATCAAGCCATGTATGTTTAATGGTCATCAAATGTGGTCATATCCGTGTTGACAAACACAAATTATTGTAAGTAATTAACACTTTCAATCCTTAATTTAATCATCAGAAAAAAATTCCTCCTACCTAGTTAACTTCTTGTAATTTTAGCAAGTCAATTATAGATATATCATTCAATTCAGAAAATTGATAAGAACCCAGATGAGAATAGAGCCATATAACTTCAAGAAATGAAAAAACAAAATCACTAACACGTTATTTAGAAATTGCTAGCACTTACTGGGGTTTAAGAAATGGTGGAGACTGTGAATGTAGCAAGCGTGAAATGATGGTCTTCATCATGTTGTTTATGCTTTCACTTTCTTATTTTGCTTTTAAGAATTTGGAGTAAGAAAAGAAAACGGAGAATCAGATTGCTTGAGTTATTGGACAGAAGAAATCTAAGTATAGGATAGAATCTAGTTCTTTGAGAAGATGAAGATGAAGGTGGGCTTCGTTGCCACCTTTGATGGCTATAACTACCAGAGTGGCGCGACGTAGACATGGAACGTGTCTTCACTAATTACCAGTAATTTTCTTTGCTTCTTTTACTCCTTACTTCTCTCTTACAGGGTGGTTGTTATTACTTATTAGTGATTTTAAACTAAAAATATATTAAAATATTTTTTTTATTTTTTTAAATTTATTTTTAATATTAATATATTAAAATAATAAAAATAAATAATTTTTTAGCAAATAAACGGTCAATATAGCAAACGGGTTCTAATAAAAAAATGAATTAGGTTAATCGTTTAATGATTTATTTGATATTAGTCAAGTATCTAATTACATATTTATAATTTTAAGTTAGCTCTGATTAGTTTTGCTCATAGCTGATCACTATTTATAATAAATTTTTAGGTAGACGAGACTAGGTTTGATGGTCGTGATTTGCCATGGGGACAAATTAATTTTTTATAAAAGATAATGTTTTCGTGCTGCAAAACATTTTTTTAAAAAAACAAATATATTTGTGGCTCGGTTTATAGACCCGAGGTCGAAGAAGTTAATTTTATTTTAATTAAATAAAAAAATTTAAAAAATAATAGATGGATTAAATTTAAAAAGAAAAGTAATGAAAATAATCTTAGGAAAAATATCTTTTTAAAATGAGACAAATAAAGCAACTCAATTCACGGCCCATTAAATTAAATATAAAATAATAAAATGGGATAAAAAACACATAAAAAATTATCCCTTGTCAATCTAAGTTAGTATGACAAACTTGTAACCTTAGTAATTAAGGTTAAGTCAACCAGGAATATCTCGTCAAACTCGTCGCAATAAAAAAATAAAGAGAATTATAAAGTTAATTTAAAAAAAATCAACTCATGTTAACTTTGCAAACCTTTGACCCGAATCATTAGACCTAAAGCACCCTATCTGAAAAAACTATGAAGTTCAATTCTAAAAAAATAATTTCAATTAAACAAAAAAGGATTAAGAAAATAAAAAGTTAAAAGAATGATTATCAAAATTGAAATACAAAATAAATTTATATTGGATTGGAGATTAAAATTAAAAGGAAAAATCAATTTAGCAAAAGGATAAAAAAATCAAAAAAATGAGGATCAAAATTAAAATAATTTTTTGATTGAATGGTGAAATTAAAAAAAAAATAACTTTAACTGTAAAAACCAAAATAATTAAATGGTATTAGCCGACCTATTCTAGGTGAGAATTGTGGAGGGGAACCGGCCATAAGTTAACCAAAAAGAGGAATAATAATAAGGATGACCAGCATCAAAACACCACCATCCCATTTAAAAGGGGTATTAATACAAGGGAAGGAAAAAGAAATGACTTTTCCTCTCTTTAAAAACCAGCGGCAGCTTTAGTTGCAGAAACTCTTCCCATTCAAAGAAAAAAAAACTAACCAAATTAGCCTGTATGCCATTTCTCTAAAGTGTTTAAGTGAATGGAGAGTTAGAGAAAAGAGTGATAACAAAAAACATGAAAGAAAAAAGAGTCTAGAGGGCCGATTGGAACAGCAGGAGAAAGGGAGACAAAAACCAAAAGGAAGAGAAGAAGATAATCACACAAAACCTTCCCTAGAATTGTTTAAAATTGTGAGGTAAGAATGGTATCACTTCCTTGGTTGTTACTTCAAGATTTCAAACAATAGAGAGGGAGAAAACTCAAAATGAAAGATTAAGGGTTTTTACACTTTTTTTAATTGAAGATTAAACAACTAAATGAGAAGATTTAAGTAGAATAAGGAATGAAAAGACACATGTGGAGACCTTTACAAAAAAAAATATGGATGAATATGAATGATTTTAAGTTTATAAACCCTAAATAAGGGGGAAAGCTTGGTGTAGATTTTATGTGTAACCTAGGGAAAAGTAGTGCCAGAAATGACTTAATTTTCGTTGATGATTTTTGGATCAGTAGGGACTTAGTTTTCATTGACGAATTCATGAGTCAGCTATAACTTAGTTTTTGCTTATGATTTTCTGTGTCAGCAGTGACTTAGTTTTCACTGACGATTTTATGTGTCAGCCGTGACTTAGTTTTCACTGACGATTTTATGTGTCAGCCGTGACTTAGTTTTCACTGATGATTTTCTATGTAAGCAATGACTTAATTTTCGCTGATGATTTTCTGTGTTAGCAATGACTTAGTTTTCGTTAATGAAATTTCATCAGAAATGATATAGTTTTCGTTGACGATTCCATTGTCAATTTGGCCTAACCCCACTACAAGAATCAAGAATTAAACCCTAGAATTTCCGTGGGTAACCTACATTTAAATTGAGAGAAATATCTGGATATTATAACTTTTATTGTATGAGTATATGATATAAAGAACACTTGCAAGTGAACATGTGTATTCTTGAAATGTGTATGGTATTAGTCTATGAGGTTACTGGATGCGAAATTATTGATTGATGATTATTTGATGTGTCAGGAGGTGCGACCGGGATTGGACCTTCGACTGGACGACAACACTCCATAGGAGGAGTAGGTAGGTGGTCTTCACCATTATCCGTATTTATGTTAAATTTTTGCAATGGATTTTATGTATATTGTTGCTCCTAAAACATGGTGTGTGAGATTACTCATGATATAATTGACTGAATAATGTGATTAACTTCGGTTAATAGTATCTATGACGGTTAACTAGAATCGAATAACGTGATTAGCTTTGACTAATGGTATCCATGACGATAATCGGGATTGAATGATGTGATTAGTTTCAGTTAATGGTATCCATGACGGATGACCCGAATTGAATAAAGTGTTTAGCTTTGGCTAATAGAACCTATATCGAATAATCATAATAAAATATTGGGTTTGTGTTTGGTTAACAGTATTCAGATTTTTGAATCAAGGTAGACCGGGGAAAGGGTTAACTTCGGACTCTAGACCTTAAGTTGAATGATTGGGATGCATATATAAGATTATTATTAGACGACGAAATCATTAATGACCTTGCTTTATGAAGTTCACAATAAGAATTTATCTATCCAAGTTAATAGTAAAATGTTCAATCATGTAATTATGTTCATTATTATTATTATTATTATTTCAATAATCATTCTTTTATTCTTATATTGCAATTGAATTGTAATAGGGACGTCATATAGTCAAGGTGCATAGAACTCCGTTCCACGTGTTTTGTTATAAATTATGTAATCATGCATTTAGGTGATATGCATTTTGTATAACAATATAATGACTAGGTATTTGTCGATTAGTACTTTTGTAAAAGACTTGTAATGATGACTTTCTAGAAACAGAGATGTGGACTTATAAGCATGAAGACATAATAATATGAATGCATTGTATAGTGTATTCTTTTCTATTAAGATATTGAATTATGTTATTATACGAGTATAGCACCATATATATATAATTCCGTTTTCATGTTGTTTGATTGACCAATGTGTCACGATTGAATGAGAAACAACTTAGTTGTTACATTAATAATAGGGGAGAAATAAAAAGAATGAGAACCAAATTGGTAAAAATATTATACAATAAATTTGGATTAAATGTTGAAATTGAAAATAAATTAATTTCTTACAAAAATGCCAAGAAAAAATTTAGAAATCAAAACAACAAGAACCAAATTGGAAAACTTAATACAATAAATTTGGATTTAATAATGAAATTGAAAGCCAATAAAACATTTACAAAAGGACCAAAATTTTTTTTTTTTAAAATCAAAAGAATAAGGATCAACTTGGGGAAAAAAAAAGCAATATATGTGATGGAATTTATAGATGAAATTGAAAACAAATAAAATTTCTATAAAAGAATTAGGAATAAAAATTAAAATTAAAAATAATAGGGATTAAAGTTGAAATACCAACAACAAAGAGGATCAAACTGTACTTTTCAAGTAAGGAGAGAGAAAAATAATAATAATAATAAAGGTTTACTAAAAACAAATTAAACCACCGTAGCCGACACTCATCACTCCACCAAGAGGACATGGAGGAGATTCCGGAACATAGTGGAAGGGTATTTTTGGACATGAAGAGGTGCTGCACGCGCCACCTCCCACGCTTTCAGGAGTGCGCTTCACGCGCCTAATCTTTATGTTATTTATTTATTTAAATACCAAATTTCTCTGAAATTAACTTAATAATAATGAGAAAAAATCATTGTGAAAAGACTAAAATGCCTTTTAACTCCAGTTTTAAAAATTTTGCTTTTAAGAGCATTTTCATTGTTTCAGTGTATATTTTAATTATTTATTATTTTTTATATTTGGTCAAAAACTAAATTACCTCTCAGATGATATTATAATAACGAGAAAAATCATTATAGAAATAAAAAAAAAATACCCTTTAACACCAATTTTAAATTTTTTGCTTTCAAAAATATTACAGTCGTTTCATTGTGCTTTTAAATGAAAAGAAAAAAGACTTTATCTGCCCTTAGTTGATTTAGTAAAGACAAATGAGCCTTATGAAAATACTTCAAATGCCTTTGATAACTAGTGTCGAGCATTTTTTAATAAAGAGGCAAAACATTCATTACATTATTCTAGTGAATAGTATTTCTAAGCCGGCATATATAGTGTCTTTCCTATATCTACATGCTAAATACTTTTTTGAGTTATAGGAAGTTAAAATACGAAATCATCCACACATAATTTGTTTTATAATTTATTGACATATTTTAGGATAACACTAAATTTTTAAGTATTGAAAAGTTTTTCGTTTCACGAGAGATAGTCATTCATGTAGATCTTTGGTTGAATAGATGAATAGTCTTCTTTTTTATATTGTGCAATAATAATTTATGCATGTAGATCTTTGGTTGTTCATCGATCTAAGTATTTTTTATTATTTTCTTAGATATATTTTTGAGTTATATCTATTAAATTTTCTTATACACTCTTCTGGAACGATACTGAATAAAAATTCTTTAAATTCTTTTGAGAAATATGGAGAATTGTGAAATTAAAATTAATAGATGAAATTCTTCGAGAGGCTAAATAAATTAATTGAGCAAAAAGAAATAAAGGGCCCAAGCTACTGGCCAAGTCCAAGCTGAACCAAAAGTGTTGTTCGAATCCAGAATATAAGCCCATCCAGTCACTGAGGGTGGACATGACAAATCTGACAGCAGAGCAGGAATATCCAGATAACCAAGCACATCCATCAAGTGGCAAATCAGTTAATTTATCAAACGTAAATAGAAAAATTTATGTTAAATTATTATTAATTTGCCTGGAATTTTGAACCTCTTTTAAGTTTTAGCCCTTCAAAGCCAGAGCAAAAAAGTGACGCTGACACTCATATCTTAAAGATTCTCCATTGTTAAACAATCAAATCCCAACTCATCACTACATTTTTAAGAGCTCCTCTTCATTTTTTGAGCCCAAAATCACTAAATTGAATCACCATTCAAGCTTCTTCTTCTTTTTGGTCTTTTGAGGTAAGGGTTATATGATCATGCAGCTATTGATTAGCAGCTATTGATTCTTTAAATTGTCCTTGTTTCTGTTCTTTGTTTAACATGCAATTCTTAATGTCTTAAGATTTCATTGAGTTATCATTGAAAGTTTTTTTTTTTTGGTTGGTTGGAATCGAAGGTATTGAAGCACTTGATTTTTGTTTCTTTCTTGGTTGATCATTCCTTTGTGGGATATTCTCTGATTGTTTTTAGCTTGTTTTGGTGTTTGTTACTGTGTTTTAGATATGATGAAAGAAACCCATTTTGTTATTTGCTCTCAATTTGAAGAAATCAGGATCTGTCATATTGAGTTATTGTAGATTTTTGTTTTGGAAAGCAACAAGATCGAATTAGTATGTATATTAAATTGTGTGCTTAAAATAAACGTTAGTTTTACTCATTAAAGTCACTGGCTTTTTGAGTTTATAATTTTAATCTCTATGTGAATTTAGCATTGAATTGCATGCCAAAACTGAAATGGGTAAATTTTAAGGAACATGACTTAGTTCTGGTATATGGAAAGTGCTCGGTATGTATAAGATGTAGCTTTAAATTGTCTCCTGGCTCAGCTCGTGAACTCTTTGCTTTGAGTTAGCATATACTTAAAATTATCATTTTTTTTTATGGACAACAACTTGTAATTTAACCAGGAGGCGGAATTAGACATAACATATAGAAGTATGGTTACTCCTCAGCAGCCAAAGAGGAGAGTGGCATTTATCCTGATCGATGGACTGGGTGATGTGTCATTGCCGAGGCTTGGCTACAAGACTCCTTTGCAAGCAGCAAACTTGCCTAACTTAGATGCTATTGCATCTGGCGGAGTTAATGGCCTTATGGACCCTGTTGAAGTAGGCTTGGGTTGTGGAAGTGACACTGCTCACCTTTCCTTGTTAGGTTATGACCCAAGGGTTTACTATCGGGGTCGAGGAGCTTTTGAGTCCATGGGTGCTGGATTGGCAATGTCTTCTGGCGATATTGCATTCAAAGTGAGTGTGTGTGTGTGTGTATCTGTGTACTTTAACCACTTTTGAAAGATTTATTTTTATATTGGTCTTGCCCCCTTGTTAAACACTGTCTCGTTCTTGTATTAAGTATGTGGAATGTTGTCATAGCAAATACAGGTATTATATTCTATACTCCAAGAATGCACTTTGTCATTTACTCATGAACCTTTATTTGTAAAGGAATTTAGGTGTAGTACTAGATGCACAGCTGAACACAGAAACTATATTTAATACCTTAGCAACAGGGGTGGAATACTACTTCAGCCAAAGATGGTCTTTGCAGATTTGTCTTTATCTAGAGAAATTTTACATGATTACTAGAAAATATG
>Ga0325414_1003626_pt1 | contig 16105 bp, 10 predicted proteins | sample PopdelMetagenome_8_FD_206183 | JGI IMG/M metagenome (GOLD analysis project Ga0325414, IMG submission 206183) | Populus deltoides microbial communities from Bellville, Georgia, United States - Leaf-PdKOR-R3 | ecosystem: Host-associated > Plants > Phyllosphere > Phylloplane/Leaf | place: USA...
CCTCTGTGCAGAGACCGCAGTCTCTGTTTTTTCCTCCCCACGTCTGTTTTCGCTTTCTCTCCTCTGTATCTCAAATAAATCTTCCTCTTCCTGTTTCAGTTCGTTCACTCCTCTCTCTCTGTTCTCCTTCTCTCTCTGTTTTTTATTTCTGTTCAGTTTCTCTCTTCTATGTTTTCAAATGTTCTCCTCTTTTCTCTTTTCAAAACCTTCCCTCCTCCAAAATTTTGCCCCCCCCTGGTGTTCCTCTCTTTCTCAAAAAATCGTCCCCCCTAGTTTCTGTACTCTCCCCTGTATTTATAGGCAGCCGGGGGAGAGGCACCATACCCTGTCCAAGTGCAGGGCATGGTGGCGTGGGATGCCTCCTGTGTAGCCGCTGCAGGGCATGGCCTTCTTTTCATCATGGTGGGGGTATAGGTCTCCTGTTTCTTCATTAATGAGGGTATGGGTTGTGTAAGTAGTTAGGCAAGTGGGGAGGTAGAGAAGGAGAAGTTAGCAGAAAAGGATTTAAAATCTTCTTCTCCCCTGTCTCTGCATCTACAGAGGAGAAGAAGCTGCACCGTGCCGTTCAAAACGGCACCGTGCAGGTTTTTTTTTTTTTTTGAAGAAAAGGAAAAAATTTGGGAGTGACCCAAAAATGGGTTATGACAGCCCTCATCCTTTATTCTAAGGCAATGAATTTGTTCAGATCATCTTCTTTTACCATCTTGCCCTTTTGAGATTCATTCTCTGTAGAATCAATGGTAAACAACATTCTCGTGGGGTATGCTGGTTGAAAACGCATAGCTTGTTGAAAATCAGTTGACAACCCATTTGCCCCCAGATTCTGTGGATTGAAGGGATTTACAAGCATAGGTTCAGGCTGAGTTATAAGTGTTGCTTTTCCGGATTTATCTCTCAAGGCCTGCTCGAGTAGACTAGTAAGCCTTGCGACTTCTTCTTTAAGATTGTCCACCTCTTTTTGATGTTGGGCTTCCAACTGGGCTCTTTCTTCGTTTTCCATTTGTCTTTTTTTCGAACGAGTGTTATAAATGGGTTTCAATGGGGGACCTATATTTCACCTGGAGTGCGGTATTATGACAGGTCATAATTGTATGTTCCAACATGCATGAAGATGAATACAACATATTGGGTATGGATTCGCCTTTTAGGGGGTGACATATGGCCGTCATTCTTTGGATATGTGGGTTGAGCTTGAACTTGATATCATTGTTGTGATGCCGAGAAGAGATCTGCTTAGCTTTTTGACATTTGGGCTTTCCGCCATATACACATATTTTTGCATTGAAAAATGTGGGTCTCAACCCTTTTATTACTTATTCAGAAGCTTACAATGAAAAATTAATCTAATCTATTACAGGAGAAAAAACACTACCTCTAGTAGCTATTGCTTTTAAAAAAAGATCGGTGTTATCCATGCTTCTTCGATATTTCATTATATCTCCTCCCACTTGACGAGCTTCCACTCGTAATAAATGGGCTTCTGCAGCTGCTCGATCAATCTAATCTTGTAGTTCCCTTATCCTCTCAGTATGAATTAAGTTGTTTCTAGACAAAAAGTTATTGGCATCATCCAATGTTTGATTATGTTGCTTCATCATTTTTTGGTTTCCTATAAGCTGTACGGTCTTCAATTTTTCTTTGTCCAGCTTAGATCTCAATGCTTCTGCTTCAGCCTTATGATTGTACAGCTCTGCTTTTTGTTCTTCATGAATTTTAGTTAAAGCCTCAGCTCTTCCCAATTGGTCTTTAAACTTAACAAAGTCCGCTCGACGCATTTTCAATATAGCTTGTGTCTTGATGGCTAACTCTTCCCAATGCTTAGCTTTTGCCATATAATATGTCATTTCCTGATTAATTGTCTTTTGTGTTTTCAAGTCAGCCTTTGTCTTTCTCAAGTCTTGACCTATAGAGTCCCTTTCTTCTTCAGCTATTTTCCTTACACCCTTTTCTTTGGCTAGCTGCCACTCTAAAGACACTCTCTATTCTTCCTTTGCTTTAAGCTCAGCTTGTAACGATTTTACTTGTTTTCTTAATTCTTCTTCACAGTTCACTCTTTTCCTTCAAATGCCCACAGATTCAGAAACTTCTGCCATATAAGAGACTCCTCCATTACGCCATTCGAGATACTTTTCACTAACTGTAGGATTCCTCAATCTGGTCTCCTTTTTCACCAGTATTAAAGATTTCCAATCTTGTTTAATGCTCTCCAGCATCTCCATGGTAGCTCCTTTGTATACTCAAGTAAATTGAGCTAGACCAACCGTTCTTGGGATGCTTTGTATGCTCCCAAATTGTCTTACAACTAAAGCAGGCGCATAACTAATATATCCAGTCACTCCAATCAAAGGTACCCAAGGCTTCTTCCCACAACCCATTAAGTACGTTACATTTCTCATCCAAGGAGCTCTCCAATTAAAATTGCTTCGTGGAATTCCTTGTAATTTACCCTCCAATCATCTTTAGAAAAAAAATTTCCATTCATTTGATACAAATAACTCGAGTGGCCTTTGATCAAACCACCAAAAATTCTGGAATATTGGTGTCTCGGATTCTATGTGACTTACCATCCAAATGAACAATAATGGAACACAACATCTCATAGAACCTTTTCCAGTCTTTTTGCAATGATTGAGGGACAAAAAAGTTTCAGCCAAGATCTCAACAGAAGGATTAATTTTGGTCTTCTCATACTCAATAAACAAATTGGCTGCCTCTACATTGACAATTCCAGCAGTTGAAGGACACAAAATCAACCCAAATATTCTCAAAGCCAATATTCTGTATACCTCTAATTTAGCACATGGATTAGACTTTTTAGCAATCAACAACTCTTCTAGTCGTTTCCATCTCAAACCCCCATAATTATTTTTTTCTCTATACAAGCTCATTTGTTGGATTCCCAATAGCTTAGCAAGCTCCTCTATAGTGTCCTCAATCTTTTGATGAAAGTACACCTTATGTATATCCTCAGGAAATTCTGTCAAAACACCGTATTCTTCAATGGTAGGAACCATATCGACATCCTCAAATGTAAAACATCGATAATCAGGATCCCAAAAATGAATCAGGGCTCTTATGGCCAATGGCAGTACTGGAACATTTAGAGCATGTTTGGGAACGCGGCTGCGGCCGCGTTCCCAAAAAATTTGAAATTTTTTTTTTTTTTTGCTAAAATTTAATATGGGTTGTATGTTTTGGATCATTTTGATGTGCTGATATCAAAAATGATTTTTAAAAAATAAAAAAACATCATTGGCATGTATTTTGGCACGAAAAGTTATTTGAAAAGCACCCGCAACCACACTGCCAAACACGCTCTTAGAAGATGCAAAACTCTCCCATATATCTTAGTAAATTCTATCTCATCAGCCAAGTATTTGGTGAGTGGAAGCAAACGAATGGCATCATTTATTACACATCTCACATCTTTTAGCAGCGGTATCCGACTTTCATCCAGTTTAGGGCAGTCTCCCTCAGTCATATGCAATGATTCAGATTCAAGCCCATACTCAACAATAATGACTATTGCAACTTAGGAAGAGATGAATAATAATAATAATAATAATAATAATAATAATAATGCATTTTTTTTAAAATCAAATGAAAACTTAGTTATCAAATTTAATAAAATAAGGGACCTGTAAACGATTTGGAATCTAGTGAAGATCTTGAAGCTTGATCTATTAGATAAACCTTAAAAGATAGGTTACAAGTGAGAAAGAGTGTTAGAATCACCGATCCTATATAATATATATATATATATATATATACTAAGAATAGATCATGCACCACTGCAAAGTTTAAATCTTTTCAATAAAATTCAAACTCAACTATCAAATTCAATACATACCAAAATACACACTAGATCCAATAGTACATATAATATCCAATAGTCACTGCTCGTTTTATTACAATACATTCATAGAGAGTTCCACCATGAGCTCAAAGTACGAATTCTACACCATTATTCATACAGAGGGACTTGCTCGATATATAATAAAGTGACATAATCTTTTAAACTTGATGGAATTGTGTAGGCATCGTCATCATTCCCATAAACAACATCTGTAACTCGAATAAGGTTAACAAAATGTTGAAGGAGAAGCATTGGAGCATTAGTTGGCCTCATGCAATCTTCATTGATATCCTTCCACGCATTAACGTCCATCTTTTGTATCTCTTCAATTGCTTTCTTCTCCCATACATCATATTGTTTCATATAGCATTCAACACCGGATGCGCAGTCTCCTCTCTTTTGTTCATCCTTCAAACATATAAACGATGTTATAGTTTTGAGAAAATAAACTTAAAATGAAAAATTTCTGAGCACAAAAATATTGAGAAGAAAGAAAGTTATTAAGTATATCATAAGTTGAACTAATACTTTTTCACTTAAAAGATAAAATTTTTAAATGATTTTCAAAATTGGTTCCTTGCTTATATAAGATATGAGAATACAATTCTCAATGTATCTAGTAATTTTTATTCTTAAGAATTCCGACATCGTACCTCGTGGCCCACAATGTCATTCATCAAACGACCGATCATCTTTCCAGCTTTAATAATTTTTGGATTACTTTTTAGCCATTCATACTCCTCCCCTCCTGTAACTTCTTCCATTCCAAGAAAGGATGCTGCCATAATTACCCCATAAGCACTTGTGGCTAATCCATAGCGCACATACTCATCGAATGTTGGGACATGGCATTTATCTGCCCACTCAGCCTCCGCATGGTAGCCTCTCACCAATACTGTTCTGAAAATAATCTAAGAATTTGTTTAGTTTTTTTGTAAAATAGAAAGAAATAAAAACTTTTCAAATAGTTAAAGACCTGTATTTATAGTATTGAGTGAACAATGACTTATATATATATATTTTTACTGTAATTTATCTAAAATGAAGCGAAGAATTGTTTTGTTGATTGGTGTTTGCTGTTAAATGTGCTTGTTGGGTTTCCATTTTCTTGAATGAAATAGAGACAAATGCTCGAGATTAGTACTTTGATGCTCGAGTACCTAAATCATCATCGAAGGAAGGCTATTTATAGGGAAATAGCATGACGTTTTGTACTATACCTTTTCTTATTGAACTCCTTAATTAAAAAAGATGGACGTGATTTTGATGCTAAAATGGTGTTCTTAGTGTTTGTTTTTTAAAATAATTTTAAAAATATATATATATATATTAAAATAATATTTTTATTTTATAAATTTATTTTTGATATTAACATATTAAAATAATTCATAAATATTAAAAAATTAAGACCTTAATTTCAAATATCAATCACAAGTAAAACATTTGTGTCACGGCTTGAACTTTTTAAGTGTGTTTTAAAAGAAAAATAATAAATCATTAGATGTAAATATTAAAAAAAAAAAAAGTGTAAAAGAGAGGGGGAGAGAGAAGAGGGAATAAGTATGGAAACATAAATATGTAAGTAAATTAAATCACTTTCCCATTTCCACTCGTCAAAACAAAAATATGTTATAAATATTGTTTAAGTGTGATTAAAAGAATAATAAATCATTACAAGTACGAAAATATTAAAAATAAAACACCAAAAAGAGAGGGGGAGAGAAAAGAGAACACACATGAAAGAGAGTAGAACAACAGTCAATTTCCCATATTACCCAACCAACTCTGTTTCAATATTACAAAAGATAAAAGACACTTGTATTCGTTTCAAAACTTCAAAACTCTTTGTACAGTATTTGATATAAATTCATGTTATTTTTGTGGTGTTTTGAAAATAAAAGAGAATAGGAAAAGATAATAAAACCTTGGAGGCTTAAAAGTATGTATAAATGAATAAAGAGTATTATTATTAAAAAAAAAAAAACATGGAAAGAAAGAGGGATCTGAAAATTCAAAGTGAGGGCCGGCAGGACATAAGAAAAGGGAAAGAAGTTGAGAAAAGAGGGAAAAATAAAAGAAGGAGAAGAGAGTTAGAGAAAATAAATTTAAAATGTAAGATTTATGATTTGATGTGTATAAATGTGTTTCTTTAGCTTTAATTTTATGTTTTGTTGAAGATTAGAGTTTTTGAGATTTTGTTTTGGGTTTGATTGATGAATTAATTTGAATATTATGGGTTGATTGTTATGGGTATTGAGTTAATTAGTTGATTTTCAAAGATTTTAGGTAAAAATGATGATTTTGAGTTATGGTTTGTTTAAATGATGAATTTGAGTTAGAAATCTTGATATATCAGTAGGTATTCTGTGGAAAAATCTGGGTTTGAGGTTGAAGATGATGAAATTTCAATTTGGTTCCTCAATTTGTGAAAATTACAGTTTAGTCCCTGAACTTTGAAAAACAATTACAGATTGGTCCCTGGAGAATCATTCGAGATTCTGGACAGGATTGAGGATGAATTATGGACAAAATTCCAGAATAGCTATGAATTTCTAACATTTTCAATTTGGTCCTCCAATTTAACAAAATTACAATTTGACCCTAAAAATCTGCTAAAAATTCTAGAATGGTCACTGGAGCATAATTTTAGATTCTGGACAGAACTGAGGATAAATTATGGGCAAAATTCCAGTATAGTCGGGAATTTATGATTTTTTCAGTTTGGTCCTCCAATTTTACAAAATTACAATTTGACCCCTAAAAATATGCTAAAATTACATAATGGTACCTGGAGCATAATTTAAGATTCTGTACAGAACTGAAGATAAATTATGGGCAAAATTCTAGTATGGTTATGAATTTATGATATTTTTAGTTTGGTCCTCCAATTTGATAAAATTACAATTTGACCCCTAAAAATATGATAAAATTTCAAATTGGTCCCTAGATGTAATATTAGCTTTTTCATATTGGTTTGATGAATAATTGAGGGTTATTTAGTGAATTATTATCAAGTCTTATTATTTGTTTTCTTATGAATTAAATTTTGGAAAAATCATTTAATTTTTTGGTTTTTGGGAAAAATGACTAATTAGCTCAAAAACATATAGGGTTATGGAATAAAACCTTAGTTAAGTGTATTAAATAGGTTGTAAGTTATTTTTTAGTCATTTTTTAGCATGTCTCCTTTTGTATTCAAATAATTTTGATATTCTACTTGCAGGACATCAGTAGAATTTTTTTCGATATCTGCTTTTGAGTTTGGTTTTTTTTAGTCAGGTGAGTGGATAATTTTCCATATACATGAGAAATATTATAAATATTTGAGTTGTTAATATGAATTAGATCATATATATATGTTGATTATTATCCTTGTTATGATAAAGGACGATCAATTGTTGAATCTGAATTCTTAATATGAACCAATATATATTTTGAATTGATTTTTGAATTGATAGCTCCTCATTTGATTGATGTCATGAGTTGAGCATCGAGAAATAAATCTATTTGTTTGAATATGATATGAACCTATGGTATGCTAGTTAAAATATCCATACTAACATAATAATGTTAGTCTTTGTGCATATCGTATCTGAAACCTTAATTGGTTGGGGAAGTCACCAACATGTGTAAACTGGTCATCTCACAGTACGGAGCCTTATGCTCATTGCATTTTGATTTGCTGATAAGCTTTACCTTATGATATTCTAGTTATGACCTATTTGAGAAACCTAGAGCCATGATTGTATATATATATTCCTCATTGTTGTATTACCTCTTGTATGTATATTGAACGTTATCTACTCACTGAGCTGTTGAAGTCACATTTTCATTATTTATCCTTTTCAGGCTTATAGCTTGTTCGCAGGTAACTTTTGTTGGACCTTCAAAACCTACTTTTGTTGTTGTAATTTGTACTTTTTTTATGTCTAGTTAATACTCCACAACTACGAATTTGTATTAAGATAATCAAATTATATTATGAAGTTAATTTGTTGTTACTGTTGCGTTGAACTCTGATTGAATTATTTAAAGGATAAGTTCGTATGTAAGTTTGGGTTCATATAGATATGGAACCTTGAAGGGAAATCTTGTCTATGTATCGGTCATGGATCCGAAAATCCAGTCATGAAAATTTTCTTCTTTATATTTTTCTCAATCTCTTTCACGTTACATTTTATATGAGCATTGACACAATATAAAGTGAAAAGATAGAATTAGAATTCTTAACCCTAAATTACAGCCTCAAACTATATAAAAGTAAAGAAAATTTTGTTATATCTCAATGGTTTTTTAATTCATAATTTTAATGAAAAAAATAAAACATCAACTATTGATATATAGGTAAATTCCTACTTAAAAAACAATAAAAACACTAAGTAAGAAAAATAATTAAAATCTAAAATTAACTTTAAAAATAATTAAAATCACATGTTTTTGAAAAGTCATCAAAACATTTTCAAAAAATCATAAAAAGAATAAAATATTGATTTAATTTTTTTTATAATTTAGCCTTATTGTAAATGATATCAGATATAATGGAATGTAATGTGATGGTCCATTATATTTCTAATTTTTGCTAAGTAATTTATAAAATTATAATATAATGAAATATTCTAATTTAATGACTCATTAAATTACAAGCATTATATATAAAAAAAAAATATTAAGTACTAAACCATTACATGATTAAAAATAATTACGCAGATATCTAATTACAAAAAGTGTGATAAGACTAAAGCATTAACACGTCAATATGAACCCTTTAGGTCACTTTCATGATTTTAATGTAGAAATGATTATCAATAAGATGGAACATCCTCGTCACATACATAAATTGAACCAAATTACTTTTGGTTCCTAGTACCTAAACATAACTTTTTCCAAACAAAATAATAATAATAATAATAAAGGGCATGGCACAAATTGTTTAGCAAAATAATAAAAAGATATTTTAATAATTATATTTAAAGTGCAAAATGCATATTATAAAGAGTAAACTTTTGGGTCCAAAACGAAACTAATAAAATACATATTATAAATTGACACTTAATAATATTTTATCGAGGAGTTTTAAATTATTAAATATATGTTTAGTATCGTGATACATAATATTTTTTAAAAATATATTAAAATAAGTTTTTAGATTTTTTTTATTTTTAACATCAATACATCAGAATTATCAAAAAATATTAAATTTAATATTATTTCAAATAAAATATATTTTTAAAATGCATCCAGAAATAAAAATAACCGCACTCTTAGATGCTATACAAGAACCGATTATATTGGTCACAGTAAAAAAAATAGAATTGAAATCATTAAATTTCTCTTTTTTTTATCAACCTTTTTTTGTTTATCAATACCCTAGAACTGAAGACTTTGATTGATGATCAATTCATAAGCTAAATAATTCATCTTCTAACATCTTTACACTCCTACAACATTAGTAATGAAACTTCTATATACTCTTAACATATCAACTCCAAAACCCATAATTTTATAAACCTTTTCTTTTAAATATGTTTTTGAGTTAAAATATACATCTTTTTTCTTTTCAACTTGTAGACTAAAATATAGACTCTAATTAAAATTTCAAAAAAATATTGTTGACATAGTAGTTATCCTTTATTTGTCAATCTCAATGATGTAGTTGGACTTGCAATAATAAATGATTCTGAGCAAACAGTTGTAGCTATGCTATAATTAGATGAGGTTTTTCCCTAGACAGATTATATGGATGGTCTAGCAAATACATTTATGGACCAGTGAGACAGGTCTAGGTTCAAGAGAAGATCTGATTATGCCAGACCAAAATAATAATTCAAAAGAGCCATAACTTTTAATTTGACTGTTGGAGTTGGATCGTACTCAAATTTTTATAAGAGTTTTCACATACCATTTTCCTTACTATATTTTGGAATCTCTACTCCGACTGTTAGATTTTTAAATTTCAAAAATCTCATCCCGACACCCTAATTTTGGTAGTTTTGTAATTTCTCTTGCAAACTAGTTGACTAATTAGTCCTAAATTTGATTGATATTGCGTTTATGAGCCGCAACATCAATTTAAATTGTTTGTGGTTCCCAACCGCGATATTTAATTGATATCGCGGTTTAAAATCACAACATTCAAAAGTATGTTACTTCATCAAAACTTCTTGTTTCCATGTTTTTTTTTAATACTAATTGCCTAATTTATCCTATTTTTAGTAGGTTTATCCTCAAAGCACACATGTTAAAACACCCACCACTTTAATTTCTTAAGAAAAAAAAATCAATCAATTCTTTTTTAGTTAAAAAAATCCAAGCATCATTTATTTAGATTCTTTAGGTGCATATGGTTCATCAAATGTATGGGAATAATTTGGCAAATCAACCCAGAATCTCACAGTGATGCTTAAGTTCCATGGACAATATGCAGCATGACACAACAATCATCTTACTACTCATCAAACTTCTAAGAAGTAAATTATTATCACTATACTGCAAGTTCTACATTTGGATACCAGGACTTCAAGAGTCTCCATTTCAATAGGAGGATTAAGTATACATTAGGGCACAAACTTGTGGCACCTGATTTTTTTACAAAATGGGTCATTGTGTTTTTGATAATGCGGTGTAATATGCTTTTGCAAAAGTGTTTTTTAATTGAAAATACATCAAAATTATAACGCAAAAATACCTTCTCAAGCAAAAAATTGTTTGAAAAGTACTTTAAAAAACAAGTTATAACACAAAAATATACACTCAAGAATCATCAAAGATTCTTGTCTCGTCTAAAAGGTATCAATTTGATGTTTTTTCAAGTAAAAAAACAATCTGAAAAGTACTTTAAAAAACAAGTTATAAGGCAAAAATATAACTCAAGAACATCAAAGAAAAAAAAAACAGCACTCTTGAAGTCATGAAAACCTGCAGCAGAAGCAGACAATTTACACATTATCAATATGCAACTGATTACAAGGCTAGGGTGGTTGGTACAGAAGACTACAAAACGTAAACTTTTGGAAGCGGATCATCCTTCCCAAACTAATGAAGTGAGGGCAAGTAAAATTGCTAATGAAGCCATATCTGTATCATTTCAAACATCTTACTGAGACCTGGTAACTGGTTTCGAATATATTCTGATAGCCTGTCATGGAACTTAGTTTTTCTCCACATAAATTAGCATATTGTTCACGTATCTCTCCAGACATTTTGCAATCCAATATGGAAGGTTGATGAGAAATTAAAATAGGAACTTACTCCAAGAAGCCAAAAATGGGAAAACAGCAATCAGCAGCCTTAGAAGTAGTGGTCTGTCCCTGACTCTTCCTCTCCTACTTAATTTACCTTTATTCTGTTTTGGACGCTCATCTCCCTTTTTACTTGTCCTTCCAGCGGCCTTATTGCTTGCTTTATCTAGATCATCCCATCCACCAAAACTGGGTGCCCTATTGGTATTTTTCTTATTGGAACCATCATCAGTTGCCACCCACGACTGGTAACTCCCTTTTCTTTCATTAGTCTTGTATTCCCCTGCCTTAGGCTCAGTCTTTTTTGTTTTGCTGGCAGCTCTAGCAAATGGCTTTTTCCTGGTTTTGGTTCTTGATCTGCGTTTTGGATTAGTGCTCGTAGTTCCCCATACTTTATCCATCACAAGTGACAAGGCAGTCTGTCCTAATGGAACTACTAATGCCATTAAGAAAGCATTTGGGTTGTCAGTTCCTAACAGAAATGATACGGCGACGGCTGGAATCATCCAACCAAAAGCTTTAATTATCTGCACTAAATCACATAATGTCGTGTTGTCATGCTATACAGAAAATTATATTGCACATTATCTAAACTCATTAAGTTTTACAGTTTAGAAGAAACTTCTGTCAACAACAACAACAACAACAATAAAAAAGAACAGTTAATAAGGATCAGCTAGTTTACAAATGAATTGGCAACCAGGATTGCAATTTTAGCAGCCCCAAAGTTGGGACAAAAATAAAGGTGGGAACAAGCTTAACGAACCTACGCAAACAAAAGCAAATATGGTGTGATAACAAATTGAGCTCATTATTTTCAAGCAGAAATCATTATCCAAATTGGTATGATTGTTCCTTTTCAACAATCATTGACTGCTTAGACCACAATTGCCATAAGCACAAAAGAAGATCATCTTTATATACATAGCAAGAACCAGGCACTAAAAATAGCATGTCATTCTGTGGGCAACCCTGTCAATGTCTAATGTCTCTTTCCAAAAACTTTTAAACTATCACAGCTGATCTCACCCTTTGCAAGTCTGCCTTGGTCACCAGTTCCAATTACTCTTTAACCACAATTCAGCAAGAAGTCTGCCTAAATATGCTTTGTTCCTTACCACTTACTTGAAAATATTTGATCCCAACTTAAAATGTTGCTACAATCAACACTAAGCAATATATCTAGACAAAGATGGAACTAGCATCAAAAAAGGAAACATGTTTTTCCTCCTCTCTCTCTTTTTTTCCAAGTGAAGAAAGCAACAACTAATAATCATGTGAAAAACCAAGCTAAATCACTCCCCCACCCTAAAGTAACCATATCTTGCAAAGATTCACCCTTTCTCTAACAATATAATCAACAGCTGGATTATGATCCTTGCAATCAATATCAGAAATTTAAAATCACCTACATCATGAGATTATTGCTTCCCTCATAACCATGAACAACAAAGTGAAACAAGGTTTCTCTACAAAGGTAATGGAAAGATCCAATTACTATGAAATTTCCTGAGTAACCAATAAGATTGTCTTCCCTTGTATCATTTCTTAATTCCAAAATCAAACAAACAGATACAATTGAAGGCTTATTATTTTTTTAAGAAAAAAAAAGGAAGAAAAGAAAAATCAATGCAACATTGTTATCTACCCAGGCCTGGATTTCAGCTTGAAAGCTTAGAGGAAGGAGTTTCTGGAGCTTAAAAGTACCACCTGACTGCACCTTGGAACTGGAAGAAAATTCTCAAGCTTAAGGAGATGGTCTGGGGATCAAATTATGCATATAATTGGGGATGGTAATGCCACTCATCTCTGGTGGGATTGCTGGAATCCCCATGTCCCTCTTGTCAAGAAGCATGGATTGAAGGTGATTCAAAATCTAAGGCTTCCAGCTGATACTATGGTGAATGAAGTGATTAAAGGTAGTGACTGGGGTTGACCTCATACAAGGTCTGAATCTCTAGCAGAATTTCAGGGCGCAATATGTGGAGTGATCTACCCAAATGATATATGCATGAAGACAGTACGGTGTGGAAATTAAGCTCAGATAGGAAGCTTTCATCAAGGAGTGCCTAGGAGTTTCTCATAATTAAAAGCAACAGGTGGATTGGCACAAACCTGATCTGAGGAAATTTGGGAGACTTTTAACCGAAGACAGGCAGATCAAGAGGTGCAAAAAAAATATCAATCCTATTTGTTTACTCCGTGGAAATGCAGTTGAGGATCATAACCACTTGTTCATTGATTGTGTCTATTCCAAAAGTGTGTGGCTTTCTGTATTAATGAAAAGTGGGATTAACAGGAGTGCTGAACCGGGCTACTGAGTTTGGTTGGCAAAAAGCTCTGCATATGAAGTGATTTCTCTCTGTATTGTTGAGAAAGTCATGGAAAGCTGCTGTTTATTGCATCTAGGCTCAAAGAAACAAACGAATTCATGGCCAGGCTGGTTCTACTTCTTGTGTTACTACTAAGTGGATTGTGCAGTTTGTGAGTACAAAGACTTCAGAATACTAAGCTGTTAATTGATGCAATTTCTAATCCCAAACATTCTTCTTTATACAGTAATTGGTTATTCATTTAGCGCTTAGAAGCTTTTCTAGCATCTCGTAGTAGTATTTTCCACTCATTTACTTTTGATTAATGATAAAATTTCAATCTTTTTCTTCCATTTCAAACACTTCCAATGCAGCAAACAAAACCCAGTTACCAAAATCCAATCTTTATCATCTTAAGAACAAGAAACCTCGTCTTCCCATGATCAGAGAAGTAAAAATAAAAATTACATACAAAGAAATTCCTCTTCTTTATTAACATACCTTGAAAACCCCGAACTCATTTTCCTCATAATCATCATCCCAATCATCATCATCAGCATCATCATCAAACCACCATACCCTCTTCTCCCCAGTTCCACTGAATCCAAACTCATCATCATAATCACCACTGTCAGTATAGAGCTCATCTTCAAAATTGAACCTGGAGCGTCCAGTTGAAGTGGGACCATGATTCTTCCAAGCCCAGTGAAGGCCGTAAGGCTTACTAGTATGATTGCAGGTGGAGAGTTGGTGGTTATTATGGTTTAGAAGTGGAAGTGATGGTGGTGTTGTTTTAGCAGGGAAGGAGAGTTGTAGGAGAAGAAAGTGAGTCCCCATTTGCTGGACTGATTTTATTGTTTATTTGAACAATCTGTTAAGACATTAAACTACGTTATCTATTACTTTAGTTCCTGTCTGGGAATCCAGGTCTCTAGAGAGCTAAATGAAAACGTTTTTATACGATTCAAAGTCTATGAGGTTTTTTTTTTATAATATTTAATATACATCAATTATAAAAATATCTAAACCTTCAAATCTATAATAAAATTAATATAAAAATGTTTATAAGAAAATTATATTAATTTTATTTTTAAAAGCATTAAAATAATTACACTATTTTAAAAAAATTAAAAAGAACAAAACACCCCTTAATAATAACAATTATATTGTTTATTTATTTATTCTAGGGGTTAATTAATAAATTTTTTGTGCAATAAAAAACAAAATAATTAATCTAACTTTATATAATTTGTAAAAAATAATTATGTTATGGTAAAAATCCCAATACTTTGCTCAAATGTTTAATGGCTAAGAGAGTAATTTCATCATTACACTATTATAATGAATATTGTTTTGTACCTTGGGGTATAATAACTTCACGTTCTTTATTTTTTTTAATTTTATAGTGCTTAGTAACTAGTAATATTTTATTAATTATTTGTTAAATCTATTTTTAAAAAAAATATATATAAGTAAAAGAATTTCTAAATACAGATATTTTTATTATTATTTTATAGATAATGAGATTTTTTTTTCTTTTTGTATGTCTTTTATTTCAATGTGAATCCAATAAATAACTAATTGGATGTTACTAATTACTCATTGAGTGCCATAAAATTTTTCAAAACAATAAATTAGCAATTTAAATTAGATAACATAAAATTTTAAAAAATATTATTGAATGCTTGATTTTTATTACATATAAGAAATTAAATATAGTTTCATCGCACAATCCAAAAAACAAAATAATAAAGAAAGGATAAATTGAAAGAAAAAGGTTGTAAATATTAATTATTAGACTTTATAGAAACTTTAAAATTTTGATAATACTCTATATAAATCATTAATTATTTATGGGGAAGAAATAAGAGATACATAAATTACAAATATAGATTTATCTAAATGGCTGAAATAATGATTTTTAAAATATGTGTAGTCATCAAAATTGAAAAGCATTGTTTAGAAGTGTAATTGAAGTTACTTTTGAAAGTGCTTTTTACTTTAAAATATATTAAAATAATATTTTTTTTATTTTTAAAAATTATTTTTAACATTAGCACATCAAAATAATAAAAAAAACTAAAAAAAAATATTAATTTTAAAAAAATAAAATAAAATAAAAATAAATTTTTTTAAAAAACACTTTTAAAACATAAAAACAAATATTAATATTTATTTTACTCATTTTTATTTATTAGGTATCATTTATTCTCAATCAAATAAAAAGTAGGGTGGAGTTAACAGCAACTTTTCCATTAACGTGGTGATTCTTTTTTTTTTTTTTAAGAAACATTTTGAGAGCACTTTGAGTTAAAACGAAATATATATAAAGTTTTTTTAAGATAAAAAATGCAATTGAAGTTATTAAAAAAATAATTCATATAAATAATTTTATCGAAGATAATGGAGATGATAAAAAAAAAATATATATGAATAAGAGCTTGTTGTATTAATTGTATGTGATTTAAAATGTCAATTGCTAATAAATAAGCAGTTAAATTATAATACTCACTTGGTGCAAGACTGAAGTTAAGATAATTACTTAAAAAATAGGAGAATGAATGACCAGTCAAAAATTTAGGTAGATCAAGTAAAACCTAGTAAAAAATTAGTTAATTTCAAAAAAAAAATTAATTAAAAAATATTGTTTTAATTTTTTAAAAACAAATTAGGTTAATCAAAATTACGATTCATAACTC
>Ga0325414_1003627_pt1 | contig 16101 bp, 20 predicted proteins | sample PopdelMetagenome_8_FD_206183 | JGI IMG/M metagenome (GOLD analysis project Ga0325414, IMG submission 206183) | Populus deltoides microbial communities from Bellville, Georgia, United States - Leaf-PdKOR-R3 | ecosystem: Host-associated > Plants > Phyllosphere > Phylloplane/Leaf | place: USA...
TGAATCCAATTTAACTTTTTCATTCGAACATGATAATAGATCGGTTTCCTAGATCTCTGCAAGAGTCATCATAAAATCTAAAGATTTTTTCTGTTAACTTCTTTATTCAACTACTATCATTGGATGAAAATTAACATGCAAAAAAGATATAAAAAATTTAAATGCTATTAATTAACAGAAATCAACTTCAATGTAAGGGTTTTGAAAAACGAGGTCTGCCCTATATTTATATTGAGAATGCACCTGGTCTATAGTTTATACAGGAAATTGCTAGGCTAGCAGTATAGGAAGTTTGGTTACAAGATGATCACTCAAATAGTACAGGAATTTTTTCTCTTCTTTATTTGGTAGGAATATATAGTATAGGATATTTGCCTAGCTACAAGCTTACAAAAGTATTTTCTTTTGTTAAGAATGTTAATGTACATCAAATTTGACTGCAACTACATATTTAAGTATTTATCACTTCTATTTTTCAGAACATTTTAATACAAAAAGAACTTGTAAATTAAAGAAAGCAACGATGTGAAATTATTTCAGGTTTTAAGGTTAACTTCTACAAAAAAGCTCCAAGCTTATTATCATCAAACATCAACAAAGTAGAGAAAGCTATAGGACAATTCTGTAATCCAAAAGTTATACCAATGTTCATAAAGTTTATATTATAAACATGTAGTTATGGTTAACTTGCAAATAACACATAAAATATATAGAGATTCTAGCGTGAATATTAAGTATATATCCAAAATAGTATAAGAGATTGAAAAACAATCATAGTATGCATACTAATTATATAATGAATTAACTAAACAAGACCAAAATAAAGCATTTACTTGTTGAAATACTTTAAAAATAATCAAGCTTTGTTTTTGTAAATGATTAAAACTTTATTGTTCCTCGTTTGGTTCAAAGAATGTTTGCAATAAGACTTTCAAGATTCCAAGAGCAACATCTTATTTAAATGCATTTTTAAATAAGGTCTATAAACAAAAAATTATATAAATCAAATATCTTTAAATAAAACTGAATCTAAGCTCTAAATTTGAAGGAAAACCAATACTTAAAACAAAGCTAAAAAGGGAGAAAACTTGAAAATCTAAGGTGAGGAAGAGTTAAAATTATGGAAAAAATAGTACAGAAAACTCTTCGTACAACCCTTTTTTTATAATAGATTTTTTAACCAAAACTAATAAGAATTAATTATGGTAGATACTAAAATAAATTTCCTCCATTATTGGCTTTGGTTACTCGCCATAATACCAAAACTAATCTTGGTTGTTTTTGGTTGTAAAGAGCTAAAAAATTATTCAAGTTACTGAAGAGTCAGTTTTGGAAAAAATAAAGAAATTGATTAGACATACTTGGATTAGATAAGACAATGGACTGGAAAAAATAATTTTTCATTGACCAGACTCAAGTATAAAATTAAGTTGGTAAAAAAAAATTATAGCTCAAAGTTTTATTTTACAATACACCTAGGTTAGGTCCTACTCGAGTCGTATGCATGTGAGAGTTTAGTTTCAAATTTCACTGTGCTTTAGGTCTTCTCCCCTACAAAAACTTAAATGTCTTTTGAGCTTAAATGTACCATTAACCATGTTTTCAACAAAATCTTCAACGTTCGAAATCGAAGAATAGAAGAAAAAAAGCAAGGAGAAGAAGGAGGAGGAAAATGATGTTTTGTTGGTGATTGAAAAGGATTTGAAGCAAAGAGATATTGATATTGATGCTAATGTGTCTCTCTTTTTAACCCTTTCAAGAGTTATGGGATAAGTTATGAAGAAAGGATAACATATTCAAACGATGTTGTGCTCATGGCAAGTTGAATAAGAGATTAAGGAGGAGATGCTAAACCATGATTTTATCTCACTAGAGTTGCCTCAAGAAGTCATAGAAAAAATTACTTCTATAAAAGGGAAAGATGTGGAGTTAGTGGTGGAGAAACAATTAAATCAAATTGATATAAAAGATGGTGACAGTCTTTGTTAATCACACATAGACAAGACATAGCTAGAAATTTCTTGAAAGATGAAGAAAAAAGTGTTCTTAGATATGGTAATTGTTTGAAAGTAAAGATTCTTGAACCCTCCCTGAATATAGTTAGTGATGAAGTCGAGAAAAATCTTCACACAAACAATGAGTTTTTCATAGGCTATGACTTTAAGCCAAGACGCGAGCTTGATTATGAGCTTTATATTTGGATTAAGTGTTTTTGAGAAATTAGTCATTCGTGGAAGGAGAAATTCTTTTATACTTAAGTTAATAAATGTAGAAGAGAAAGGGAAAAAAATAAAAACATGAGAGAAATATTAAATCTGAGAAAATTATCATTTACAAGAACTTATCTTGTTTACATGATAACTTAAGATATTTTTAATGATTTTTGTTATGTCAGCTCATCTTGAGAGATGAAGAGTCGCAGGATAATTGATTAGTGGAAATATTAGTGTGCATCTTTTGTTGTAGTACCTTTCATTTTATTTTCATTTTATTGGTAGATAAATGGGTGATTATCAATTATATAGTGGTTAGAAAAAAAAATTGTTTGAGAAAAGAGATATCTAACTTATATTTTGAATGTGGTGCGTGTTTCACTGTAGACTATTGCCTAGAAAAAAAAATATACTTCAAAAAATATATATTAGTTAATCATGAAAAATAGTGTATATACAGTGAAACGTGATGTTAGGATTCCTCAAAAATAAAAATAAAAAACACATTGAGACATGCATGGAAGCAAGGAATTTTGTATTGTACCAGACCGGGACCAAAAGCTGAGACACCGGGAGAGAAACGAGGTGCTGTCCCCGCTTGGGTTGTCAACCCAAGCGAGGTGGCTCCGGCCAGTATCATGGTGGCAGTGGTCAGGTGGAAAGGAAGATTCAGCATATTCTGCTAGTCATCTTGAAGATATTGATTAACAACCAAGTCTCACACCCATGATGGGTTCCTTTTTCTTCTTTAATTTATTCTGGGATCTTTGTTTTTTTTTTTTCATTTTGATGTTTAAAGTAATCAATACACAGCAATTGTGAAAATCGGATTATGGAGCAAAGTATTCTGATTAACAATTTTAATTCATCATAGAATGGATTAGCCTTTAACTATAATAAGAGAACTGTGAGGAGAACAGCGGGCAAGCCTATAAATTTTATTAAGCTCAGAGCATGTCAAAAAAAAAAAAAAATACATTTTTTCTTTTGGCAAAAAAAAATAAATTACGAATTACAAATTCTGTATGACTGTAAGATCCCCGGGCATGGGATAGGGTTAGAGCTCCTTGTGGAGAAACAATGGCTGATGTGTTTGTATCCTAATTCATGAACTTCCGGCAATTTGGAGCTTTACATAAACAGGGAACTTTGAATTCATCGGGCTCATCAGGATCGAACAAGTAATCGTACCTGCCATATGCAACTAAATTTAGTGAGCGATTGAACAGTTGAAAATTTATGAACTCTGACTGACAGGCAAGATGCATACGTTAGCTCGTCGCCAGCAGGTACATTTGTCTTTGCAATAAGGACTATACGACTTTCATTATCGCCCACACTCATGATCCTTGCATAGCAATTTGGCATACACTGGAACACAGGAAAATAGAATATACATCATGATAAGGAGAAAAGTAACACTACACTTCCAGCATAGAAGAGATAAAACATGTTAGAATTGAAAAATTGTAAATGCAGAAACGAAAGTTCAACTTGGATGCGACTCACAGAATGGTTTATTAAGCGCGCTATGTTTCCTTTATCCGTGGCATCTACCACTACCTCTTCGCTGATCTTGAAAAGCTGCAAAAGAAAATTAGACCACAGTTTACCTCAAAAAACGATGAAGGCAGAGGAACAAAGGGGAAAAAAAGGAACAAAAGCGAGGAAGGTGGGGCAAGCATGTTCAGCTTATAAAACTGCTTTGAATTTATTGGGAACCAGTATGATCGTAAGCAGAGGTTAGGGTGGTTACTACCACATAGTTTGCATCATCTTTTACTTAATACAAAGAGTAAAAGAAGAAGATAACTTACATAGCAGTCTTTGCCTTCTAATCGATAGCGCACCTCCCTCAGATCCGCAATACTGCCTCTCACTTGCTCACCCCGATACTCAAGAACCTGGAGACAATCATGTATCAGTGATGGATTGTATTTCAGTTTTGGTGATTACACGCACATGGAATTCACATCTGAAAATCACATTTCAAGGTTTTTTCATTCATGAAAAAATCATATATACCATTTCTCCTTCTTGAATGTTTCTTCGTGCAAAGAGGCCCCATCCATGTATTCCAGATCTCCCAAAGCAAACTCGGTCATTTTCAGTTCTCTGTGATCATATGTACATCCAAGAGATACTTAGAAGGCAATCTAGAAAGTAATATTATTAACAGAAAGATGGAGACCTACCTGTAAGTGGTAAAGCCTTTCCCTGAAAGAAGAAAAATTTTTCGGCTCCTCTACTACCTGTCGAAGAATAAAACCAAGCACATTACCACTTGCTTTGTTTCTCTTAGTTTCCATGTCAAAAAAGTTGAGAAGATAAAAAAAAAATATGATATAATACTGAAAGGTAGGAAAAAGAAACTTTACTCTGAATGCATTCAAACTCTGTATCTCTAAGAAAGGATGATGACAAGGTCTTGTCAATCGATGGTAAACAGCTTCTTCTTCTGTTCGCTGGAAAATAAAATAAATAAATAAATAAGGGGAGGATAGATTTGATATGAAGAGCTAGGAACTTCTATTGTGGTTGGATTTGGAAAATTCACAAGAAAAGGTTTTGTGAAGTACATGTATCATATGTATACTAGGTATATCAATTCTGTTGCTATTCAAGGGAAAATTGTAGCAAGTTAAAATGGCTGTGTAATATGGACAGTTAAATAAATCAGTGAATGAACAGCCCACGGCTAGTAAGACTACAGCTTAATTCACATTTTCGTTTGATTATCTAAACTCTATAGTCTAAACCAGCTATTGATGATAATAGCAAATTTCAGATCCATATAAAATGCCCACAGTTTAGGGAATATAATATGCTAACCTGCAACTCCTAACTATACCTGTTCATAGAGCCCCAACATTTATTTCAAGCACAAATTTGATATTGATCAATTCAACCAAGTAACAAAACCACAATATGTTTCCATAATTACATCCATCGTTTATTCATTCTTTTTAACAGCAACAGAGCACTTTGTTAGCCATAAATACATGATGAATTTGGCTCCATAACTTCCTGAATTTTTTTTCAAGGCAACAAATCTAGCCAATTTTCTCTTGCTCAACTCGTCGGTCTTGTGATTTTTTTCATGTCATAGATCTTGTTTGTGCTTTGTTCCTTGTATGATCCCCTTCATAAGAAGTTTACCACCATGTCTACTTCTTAAAAGTAGGGGTAAAAGAGCATGAAATGGAGCCTCCCAGTTCACAGGATTGGATTAATCAATTATCAGCCCCGCAAGCAACTCATAGAATTTCTAGACAATCCCCCCCAACCCCGCCCCCCAATAAAGTACCCAGAATATGCTATGACCAACTACAATATCATGTTCAGTTGGCCTAACCCTCTTGTGTTTTATAAATGCATCGCAATCCCTGTGAAAAAAGTAGGAAAGAAAAAAAGAAGATATATCCACACACACAAGAAGAGATAAGCAGGGAAACAATTGTTTAGGTACCTTCTTGTTGCTGTTCACTCTTTTGAAGACCCGACACCTCGCAGCAGAGTGTGGCTCAGACTTAGTAGCTTCTTCCATTGACTCCTCTTCAAGTTTTATTCTATTAGATGAAATTAGCCTTGTACCAGCCCTTTTCTTATTTTGAACAAGGCTTTTGGCAGAAAACACTCCTGCAGGAGTCTGTATGATCAAAACCGTGTCCGGATTTGGAGCCCTGCATCATGAAAGAAAACAATAAATTATTATAATATAGCTATAAATGATGTATATGTTTCTTGACAAATGTGAAGGTCAACAGAGGCTTTAATGTGCAAATTAACTCTAAACATCGAAGTATAGGAAGAGGAATGCTATTGGTTTAATCATAAAATATAAGGACTCTGTACCTGTGACATGCACAATATGAAATCATTCTTGTTGTCTGTCTCCCATTTTTCTCCAAGCAGTGCAACTGCGATTTAGAAGGAAGATAATTTAATAAGAAAGAGAGGATAATTGAGAGAGAGAGAGAGAGAATCCGATCCATGCCAATTGAAAGCTCAATAACTTGAACTTGTGAAAGAATTTTGCCAGGTGAAAAATGGTATGCATGCATTTTGCATGACTGGTAAAACAGGTGCATACAGCACGTATTCCAACCCAAACCATTTAGGAGCAAGAGCAACTCACCTCCATGCGATATCCTGCCCTCGAAGCACACATTGCATGGTAATAAGTGGAACACTTGCAACATTGAGTACACGAACCATGAATTTGTTGACAAATAACACAAATCTGGAGTTCCAAAAAAAGCACAATCAGAATTCATCAGCTATGTTTACAGATGCACCAAAGAGCTCACAAATCATAATTCATTGGCATATAGTCATTGATTAAAATCAGTAAGCAGAAAATTAAAGCAGGTTCAAAGCTCAATACAACAGCAAAAAATGCAAAAAATGCAAAAAAATTAAATGTAAAACGACCAACTTCCAACTTATTCGCCACATGGTTCATGAGTAAAGTAGGATGATGCTTTAAAACCACCAGTCCTCACATGATGCTAATTGAACTTCTACAGATTCCCGGGTTAAGTATGAGATGCATAAGATTTTACAAGTTAAACTAGAGCAGCTCCAATGCAGTTTTTATGAGAATGAATATTCTACCTTTACAAAAGAATTTGAAGGGATGCTTAAAATTCCAAGAGCTGGTTCCATCTTTTCATCACTTGCAAATGAGACTTCGGGTTGAAACCAAGCACATGTAACATGAACCCATAACGACTCAACATCAGTTGGCTTTAGAGCACCACCTACAAAAAATTGGGAAAATAGATATAAGCTCAATGAAAAAAAAAATCACAGCCTACATGAAAAGCAACTAAAGAAATTCTCATATGAGTGTAATAAACCTATTAGTACATAGCAAAACGTTTTTGGACAAATAACAGAGAGAAACTCGTTATAAACCACTTTATGCAGAAGCAATCTATTTGTAACTGGCTCAAACCCAAGATGGAAAAAGAGAGATTCACTGCGGGATGACCAAAAAACAAACCTTTAACAGGACAAAGGCAACACTCCCTCCTAACATCTGGTGTTTCACATGCTTTGCAAACCCAAGAAGTAAAATCCTGCACGTTTCGTGCTCCATAACATTCTTGATGAACAGCTATCTGACATCTGACAGATGGGTAGAATAACAAGTGATACTAAACATTACTATGAAATCTCCAGCCAACAAAAAAATTACTTGCTCTAATTAGCAGATATATAAGCAGGACATTGTTATCCTCTCTTTTGGGGTCATTTATTCAGCAGACTGCATCAAATTGTAGCTGAAAGCAGATGATTGCGACAAGAATGAACTCTAATGACTTCATAATATTTAAATTATTCTCCATAAAGTTCTTTTCTTGTTAAGATAGCTTTGTTGCTTTAGACGTCAGTGGAGATTTCTCCAAGTGTCAGAAACATGTCTAAATTCAAAATTGGCTGAAGTGTCTTTAGCACCAAACATTTCCACTAGCACATAGTATTATGTGCACAGTAATTAGAATCCCTATTAAAACAGTCACAATACCTGTTGCAGATAATAATCTTGTTGTAGTCCCAATCTTCTACCCATCTACAAACTGCACAACGTTCTGTTGTCCACTTTGTAAAAACAGGATCGTATCTCACTGTCATGACAATGGTAATAAAAAGCTCATTGAACAGAGTGAGAAATTCAGACAGTGTAGCTCAAGATAACATACTGATCAGGTTGTATCTATGCTAGAAAAGAAACATGCCTTGTAAGAAAGCAAGCAGCTTCTGCTTCCGCTCTTTAATGGAAGGTCGTTTTTGAGGTTTAGTAGATGAGGCATGCGCATGGTACTCTGCTAACTGCATCATCTGCAAAGTCCAAGAGCAGCTCTAATGTTCGAATTGAAAATGATTGTAAGAAACTAAGTTTCATGATCTTTCTTTCTAAAAGCAAGTAATATACTTTTAGAGGTACAGCACCATGTAACCATCAAGAGACACAAACTTGTAAAAGAAAAAAGAAATATTCACCAGATACGGATAGATGCTCAGAAGATTTTGTACAAACCCAAACTTGTAAAAGAAATAAGAAGTATCCACAGGATAAGGAAAGAGGCTCTAAAGATTTGGTACAGAACCAAACTTGTAAAAGAAATAAGTATCCTCAAGATAAGAAAAGAAGCTCAAAAGATTTGGAACAAACCCATTGCTCTAGCAGTAGCATGGAATCTTTCACCCTAATACTGATCCTCCAATTCTTAATTTTGGAACCTGTGTGCTGTTCCCATTCACTAAGGGCTTGCTTTTCTGAACCACAGAACCCGCATTTGCAAACAACCCTAAAAGAAGAGACAAAATCTGTAAATAAACTTGACAAAAACACAGGAACCAAGGAAAAGGGAATTTCCCAGAAAGTGCAAGTGCTCAATATTCATGCACTTGTGAAGCTGTATTCCTTCTTACATGTGTAGACTTGGGAAATATGTGCCTTCCATTCCTGAGCAGATAACAGTAACCTTATTAGGCAGCGCTGGTTGACCCTTAATTTTGTTTGATCTGTGCCAAAGGCTCTAAGATATTAGATATAAACCCTTCAAATAAATTGTGAATAGAAAATTCAAAACCTTTTGTTTCTTAATAAAAAAACAATATCAAAAGGAACCTACTTGCATTTCAGCTGCGATTTTTCTGAATCTGACAATTCAAAATTAAATTTTGCTTTGCAAGTAGGGCAGTAGTAATCAATGCCCCCCAGATCCTTCATGCAAGAAAATTGACAAGGAAAGTCAGAAACTTCCATCTATGTTCTCATTATGCAGGTAGAAAAGAAAGTACAAGTACGGAAAGACCTTAAAACGATTGCTGGAAATCCTGTCACACTCTGCATGGATCCAAACTTTACAACCATCACAACGTGCCTGATTCAGAGAGAACAAGAAGACCAATTTGATAAGAAATAAACATTAGTTATGAGCAGAAAAAAATCACAACTCTAATATAAGTTGTAGGTTGACTCACCCAGCGCCCACTGTCTGAATGATTCCAAACCTTCTTGCATATGCCACAAAAATGTTTTGATTTTGTTAGCTGCAATACCAATTATGCAGATGTAAAAATTACAAATAGCCAACACACATATGAGTTAGACTATAGAGACAGGAGTTATTGCATAAAACACTGAAGAAAATACAGGTGGTACCAACCCTAGCACATTTTTTACATAAGAACTGGCCACCAGGGTTTGAACACTTCATTTTCTTTGCAGTTTTTAAAGAAAGGCTCGTGCCACAACCTTCACAGGGTCCCTTGTCTTTATTCTTCCAAATCATGTCCTGCATCAGAGAATCCCAATTTTATGAGATTCAGAAAACGGAAGGACAAACTAGCGCTTCCTATTTTCTTCTTTGTTTTTATAAAAATAGAAACCTTCATTTGAATCAAAACCTGAAGAAAACTGAGGAAAGCTAAAATTAATGTGAAAACATTTAGTTCGGTATCTCAGGTTCCATCACAGGAAAGAACCAGTGTAAAGAAAAGTAACAGCTGTTTCAAATGATAAGCTTCCTCGCTAAACTCCCAATCAAGGAGTTGTACAAATTAAAAAAATTTGAGCACGTTTTGGTTTATTTTGTAAAATGGTAATCACAAAATCTTTCCAAGAAAAGTGGAGGGCAAGAAATGTACAATTATACTGCATTTAGGTATCTGTTCTTCTCAGTGCAAAAGAGACTCAGAATGTAGGGCTTTAGGAATGGTATTCCAAGTTCCCTAACTTGCCAAACTGTTTTCATGTTTCTAAAACTCCAAGAACTAAAAGGGAAATTACAGTTCAGAAAACAGAACAGCTCTGCTGCTGAAAGCTGGGAGTGGGGACACCATCCAGATTCCAGATCAACACTCCCCTAAAATCCTTCCAGAGGTGGGGACACCATCCAGATTCCAGATCAACACTCCCCTAAAATCCTTCCAGAGGCGATAACACTAGAATGGCCCCCTAATCATTACGAGCAATCAAATCAAGCAAGCCTACACTCATGTGATAAAACATCCAAATTCTGATGCAAACCTACTTTTGACGGCCACAATATTGAGAGATCTGGCCCCCATATCTGTATAATTCATACATTTTCTGAGCCTGCTAACTTGGTAAATCTCAAGGTATTGATTGTACCAGGTGCCAGGGATCAAAATTCCATTTACACCTAGGAGTTTAAGACTTTGAAGCCTAAGCACAGGACTAGAAAGAATGAAAATAACAGACAAGGGAGTTTCAAACAAAAGAACTTAAGAACTACACCATGAAACTTGCCTGGTTTGGAGAATGAAAGTCCTGATCCTGGTTTGAGCCAGTAGCCTCCTGAAGGCACCTATACACAGATTCATCATAAATCGGATTCCCAGCTGCTGTGTTCATATCTTGTATCAACTTCTCGGTGAACCCCTGTTCAGCCAGAAATGCCTCCTCAAACGCCATCTGGAAATCACCATTGAAGTCATCCAATTCAGACTGTTCCTGGAACCTAAGCCAAGAAAAAAAATTCACTTCAACAGAAAACTCAAATCCCAAGTTACCAACCTATTCGACAACAAAAACAATGACAAGTAACACACCTGTCAAGAAAATCCATAAACGGAAAGATCATCCCTCTCTGAACCCAAGCATAATCCTGGTCATGATCATTCAACTTACCATAATTAGCAATCACATCCATCCAAAAGATAAAAACACAAGAGGTCCATATATCCAAAGTAACCTCTCTTTACATAGCAAGCAATTCATAAATTTAAAATCCACACATACCCTTTGATTCCCATCATTTCCAGAGCAACCAAAAAACATCACACAAGCTGCATCAGCAATACAAGACCTCAAAACCAACTCGGGTGCTTGTGTCATTGGATCAATAACAATAGCTGGCCAAAATGGATATTTGTTTCCCGACTTCGCCCACACTATATCCCCAGAATAAAAATCCTCCGGCCCAAACAACTCATCTTCTTTCCTCTCCCCACTACTTGAATTCAAAACCCCACCACACTCAGTATCATCCACCACCAGATTCTCATGCACCGAAGTAAGCGTGCTACGTGAACAACTCGAATAATACTTCTTCATATCAAAACCACCCTTAAACTTCACTTCATCATCCTCTTTCTCCTCCTCTTCCTCACACGTATCCACATGCTTGCCAGCACAATGCCTGCTTTGTTTCTTCACTTTACTAACATTTCTGCCCATTCTACGCAATCCGAAACCCATCTTCACTTTCACTTTAACCTTTCTACTACTATTACTATTAAATTGAATATCATAATCAACATCGTCATCATCGTCATCAACAACATCTTCGTCATTATCATTATCACCAAAGCTATAATCATGCAAATTAGTCTTACTTTCTTTTCTCCAAATTTCAATAACTGAATCATTAAACCTCGAAGGCAATACCTGAACTCTCCCTCTCGATGTCCGCACTAGCGGTGGTCGCGAAACCTCCACCGTCCGATTCTTCGTTGAATCTCGGGCATTGGATTCAGGTGGCGAGCATGATACCTCCGTACACCAAGAAGCAGCAGCAGCGAATCCATTCAACGACTTCAAACTCACCGGAATCACACCGGCGGCGACCTCGCGGAGCAGATTGAGAGGATAATAACCACTACTTCCGTGGTGGCTGTTGCTCTTTAGCTTGCGTTTCTTCCTCCGAGATAAAGGTGAGTTGTCGTCTTCTTCACAAGCTGAGTTGTCGCCGAGTTTGTTACACCGTTTTAAACTCAGCATTTGAGATTTCAAGTTCCGCTTAATTATCATCGTCGAATCAAAACCAAAACCAAAATTGATTTCAATTAAGCACCGGAAACCCTAATTTCGAAGGTCAAATTCGGCGAAAACGAATTGAAAAGGCGCAGCATAGAAGGCTGCAGACCAAACGAGCGAACGAGCTATAGAGAGAGGGGCAATTCTGTCAGTAAAAAAAAGGAAGGAAGAAGAAATAGAAGGAGATAATGAACAGAGATCTAAAATAGAGAGAGAGAGAGAGAGAGAGAGAGAAGGAGCTTTGTGTTTCTCTCTCTTGTTTTGGTTTTTTTTCTTCTTCTTCTTTTTTCTCTCTCTCTACAGAGACAGTGTAGAAAAAGGATAGAGGATTATTATATATAAAAATAAAAAATAAGAATAATTTTGTTGTAATAATAATGTGGAAAATTGGAAGAAATTAGGGATCGGATTTGTAGAGAGAGAGAGAGAGAGGGAGAGGGAGAGGGAGGGAGAGGGAGCGAGGGAGGGAGGGAGGGAGATGGGGTTTACGTGGTGGTGGAGGAGGTGATTATAATAGGCTAACCCACGGGGTTTTTTTATATATAATAAAGTTACAAAGATATAGATTTCTTGTATTTTTCTTCTTAAAACTCTGAAATTGTGAGGAAATTCTTGACAATGGTGACGGTGTTTTTATAGTTAGCTCCAAGAATTTTGGAATTCGATTTATCTATTTATTTATTTATTTATTGGGATTTTGGGAAATTAGTTTCATAAATTTGATTGAAGGAGTCACTGAATTTAACACAATTAAACGAGCTTAATTAAGTTTCAATCGGCCAACGCAAGGAATTAAGATTTCCCTCTGTATTATTTTTTTATGGTTTTGGTCACAGAGATGGAGATGATGACATGAAGGCAAAGTTTCTGAGACACACGGAGGTGGAGTATGGTGGAGGAGAGTCTGTGAGTGAAAATGGGGTGGCGGGCAGTATTGAGAAAATGTGACCCCATTTTGGTGGTGGTGGTGCTGGGAAGGGAGATGGGGGAGGTGGTGTTTTTCATGGTGGTTCTCTGGTAAAATTGGTTCGTATTGTAGAATGGGATTTGAATTTGTTTTGGGTATATGGAGCGTAACCATGGCAAACACGAATTTTCCCACCATTTTTCTTGGAGGGTATTTTGGGTAGTTTGTTTGTATATTAATGAGCTGCCTGGACATTTTAGGTGTATAAACACTGTTTAGTTTCAATTTCAATTAATTAATTAATTAATTTTGATCAAAAGTTGGTTTATTTTCAGATAATTTTTGGGTTGATTGGTAAATGATTATGCTAAATAAGGATGGTAATTTGAGGGATCAGCAATTAAACAAAAAAAAAAAAATTGGTCTGCAAATTTAGGCAGGAAGATGGCAACTTGAGTACTCCCTACAAGAGCAACCCAAAAGGGAGGAGGAGCCTGCGCTGGCCGGACCAGGGAGGATGGCCAAGGACAAGGCCTACCATCTGCTTTTGTGCTTCGACAATTGTGGAGGGTGGCTTTTTTTATTTTTTATTTTTTTTTAATGGACGGGTTTTGATGGGGACAAGATTATGAATTTTAGTTGGGGAAATTTTAGAATAAGATTGTACCAAAAAATTTGATGGATTGAGATGAGCTTATCTGGGTAAGAACATTGGTAAATGAGTTGTTTGTTGATGAATTTTAATTAGGGTTGTTGATGCTAGCTAGCTAGCTACCATTTTTCCCATGATTTGGCCGCTGGTAGATCAATATACATACACATGGATCTTCAGAAGAGTGTTTTTGCCATATATTTTTGAAGATTTAGGAGAGATCTTGCCGGATATCATGATTACAGAGATTCTGAAGAGGTAAAAGGCGGTGACTAATAGAAAAATGGATAAGTCAAGGTACAAAAAGGACGGGGAAGATGAGTGCTTTCTTTGAAAGGGTTACTAGTGCTACTGCAACCACAGATGCTGGTCGTGCACCTGTAGGCAGGCAGTGGCTGGCTGCCTGCCGTGGTGGTCGAAGCCGGCTCTGAAGTTTTAACTTTTCGGTAGTACGGTGGGTTTGGAGGCAAGCTAGTGAGGAAAGAGCTCGTGGTAGAAGTCAATGACTTGACATCATAATTTGTACTCAAGGGAACTTCCAAGAAAGACGTACGGTTCCCATTTGGGCAGTGCCTTGATTTCTTAAGAGAGATAGAAGGCTTCAAGGGAGATGGATTCTACGGAAGCAACAAAAAAAGGAATTAGTCAACGGGTTTTTGTTCTCTTTTTGGTACCGAAACGTGGACTCGGTGAAAAAACACTAGGATGATGCAATCAAGGAAGAAAGAAAATCCTAAGAGCAAGATAAATGCGGGAAGAAAGGATGATGGGACAACGGCAATGCGTAGGAGGTTTCAGATGGATGCAAAAAATATTCAGCCTGGAAAGAAAGGAAGAAAGTGGGAGAAATCTGGTCGGCAGGGACACCGTGTTGAAGGTTTCCATGCAACCTCACAAATTCGGCGGCAGAATGTTCATGGTGGCGAGCAAACTGTACTCTTAACATGAAAAATCAAAGGATACAGTTCGAGAATGATGTTCGTAGATGATGATGCAAATCATGCTACCATGCACGCCGGGAATGGCTAATCAGATGCGCTAAAAGGGACGCAAAAGTCAACGTTCTAGACCGGAACTAGCTTTTAAAAATAATAATAATATTGAGAGGGAGTAGGTTAAAATGGTGCCGTTTAATTTTTTTTTTTTAAGAAATTAATAAAGTCAGTTGCTAGGTCTATTTCTAGTCTGATTCAACTAGAGAAATCTTGTTGGAGTCAAGTTTTGAATTTAATATATTTTAAACATCATGTGAAACAAGTTTAACAACTAGGTATTGTTTTACCATGAAGATAAAGGCAACTCGGAAGCTTTTTAAGTTCTTGATAACATTAACATAAACCTTAACGATGCAATGCACGTAACTAAATTTGTGAACTTTGCACCATAATCCGGTTTTCACAATGGATCAAAAGGGGAAAAAAAATTATATATATCAGAATAAAGTGATGAAGAAAAAGCGTCCCATCATGGGTGTGAGACTGAGTTAATCAACATCTTCAAGCTGACTAGCGGAATACGGTGGATCTTCTTCTCCATTCTCACTACTGCCGCCGCCGCCACCATCTTCTAATCCTTCTCTTAAACTAGGACTCGCATATTCAACCACACCAGCATGGCTACCAGTTGATGAACCGATATTGCTTCTGTTAGAACAATTTCGTTGTTCTTATCTTTCACCGACCTTAACAAGAGCAAAGTAGAGGTCGTTTTCTACTCGGAAAGACCAAACCTGAATTCTGTCTAGCCTTTGCAAATTACTTCTTCTCCTTAGAGAATTCCAATGTGTTATGAACACATATGATGAACTAACACTGCCCTTCTTCTTAAACATGTTCCATTGCTTGAGATTCATGTCACTAACCATTTCCAAAGAGGGTTCAAGAATCTTTACTTTCAGACAATTACCATCTATAAGAGCCCTCTTCTCTTCATCTGTCAAGAAATTCTTAGCTATAACTTGTCTAAGAGGGATCGACAGCCGACTGTTGCCATCTTCCATGTCAGTTGCATACAACTGTTTGTCCACCACTAACTCCACATCTTTGCCTTTCATAGAAGCAATTCTTTCTTTGACTTCTTGAGGCAACTCTGCTAGTGAGCCAAGACCACAGTTTGGCATCTCCTCCTTCAATCTCTTATTTGATTTGCTGTGAGCATAGGATCGTTTGAAAACGGTATCCTTTCTCAAAAACAAGTGTTGGTTCGTTCCTTCTTCACTAACCCCAGTCATAATTCCTTGTCTAAAACCATTCCTTTTATACCTCTCCGTAGAACAGGAAGGCCTCTCCTCAGAAGTCCTCTTCCTAGTAGTAAAGCCATCATGAACCTGGTCGGATATAGGCTCATTCACCATATTAAATCTCCGCTTCAATATTCCTCCCCCGTTACTTGTCCCATCGCTCTTGATAGCAGAACTGAGTAGCTTCTCTCCCGCAAACCTTTCTTTCTTCTTTAATTCAAAGTAATCAGCAGGCTTTTGAAGAGCTTTCTCCCTCACCGGCCCGTCTATCTTTCCATCCCCCAATATTGCATC